>Ga0307968_1000173_pt1 | contig 40681 bp, 37 predicted proteins | sample OrgLakmetagen650_FD_201834 | JGI IMG/M metagenome (GOLD analysis project Ga0307968, IMG submission 201834) | Saline water microbial communities from Organic Lake, Antarctica - #650 | ecosystem: Environmental > Aquatic > Non-marine Saline and Alkaline > Saline | place: Antarctica: Organic Lake...
CAAGCTGAGAAGGTACCCAAGAAGCTGAACGGGTACAGCCTGTTTGTCAAGGAGAAGATACCAGCGCTGAAGAACCAGATGGGTGCTCAGTTCAACGTTCCTGAGGCAGGAAAAGAGTTGGGGTCCATCTGGAAGAGCTTGAGTGAAGACCAGCAGCAAGGCTACAAGGACAAGGCAGCTGCGCACAATGCTGCTCATGGCCTGTAGTGCCAGCACACGGACGAGGTGCTGCTCAATGTGAACTCAAAGGTGAGCTCCCCACCTGATTGTTCAGCACAGCGCATACATTACACTTGCGTGGACGCTGGCTGCCACGCTCACACACAATGTGTAAGAACTCTGGGGCAGGAAGCCTCTATATGCATGCTCACACACAATGTGTAAGAACTTTGGGCCAGGAAGCCTCTATATGCATGCACTAACAAATACAAATTACAGTAACGTTAAATTTAGCAAAACCCGTATTAAAGTTGCATGCACTGAAACCGTTGCCTTTTTCACGTGCCCTCAAATTTATTGACGGTGATGCGTTTGACTGGCACATTCACGCATGTACATTTGACGCACATACATTTAACTGGCAAGGCCAACACAAACAATGAGTGGTGTATTAGTAACATTTGTTGTTCTAGCACAGCCCTGTCTAGTATGTAAGTAATGTTACATTTTGCTGTTCTTTAGGCTGGCTAGACTATGGGGAAATTTGCCCTGGAACCTTGTATCATGCTTGCTGCTCTCTGACTACCACAACCTTTGTCCTCAAGGGATTATAGTATTTGGCGCTGGAAGCCATAATATCCCAGCGCTCCCGCTCTGTGTATGATGCACAAGCACACACACACACACACACACACATACACACACACACACACTGTCTTGCTTTTTCCTCAGGTTACTCCTTACAACAGCCATTGAAGCACCCCAAGAACCGACTGTTATGTGCTCTTAGTTAATGTGAACACTCTTTGACTCTGCCCCAATGGGACTCTTTTGCTACCCCAAGGTTCGCTTCTCTCTCTTAGCTAGGCTCTGCTGCCTGCTGTTTGAGACACCTGGAAAGCCTATTATGTAAAACAGGCATTTCATAGCACCACCAAATTTGATCAACAACTTTTCTAGGAATGGTGGTCCTTTTATTACTGTAACACCACGACATATATATGACATTGCGCCATGTACTGGCGGTCCAGCAGCCCTTAGTGCCGTTATTTCCTTTTGTTCATTTCATGCCATTTCTGCATTATACATTTCTCTCCTCCCATCAATGATCGAAAGTGGAGTTGTTAGCTTGAAAAAAGAAAGCAATAATGCCCAGCCGCCTGTGAGGTGACGGCTCAAGTTACAGAACCCGACTCCCAGAGAAAGTCAGACGGACTGCCATGGTCACCACATGACAGTTATAGAATGCAAAATACTGTCAGAGGATCCAGTTCATTGAAGAAATTTTTGTGCCAGGGTCAAGTCTATCTCGAGCAAAAAGGTGGTGAATCGCACTTCTGACTGACAAACGGAAAAACAACGCATGCAGGTCTACCCCTGAAACCACTACCCGAAAAGGCCACTTTGGTACCGGGCTGACTGACAATTACCTCTCTCTCTCTCTCTCCCTCTCTCTCTCCCTCTCTCTCTCTCTCCCTCTCCCTCTCTCTCTCTCTCTATATATATATATATATAATTAGAATGAATCAAATTCCTGCCCTGAGCAAAGATAACCAAGAAAGAATATAATTGCTTCAGAGTCTTTCGTAGTTGGGGGAGTAGATTACCAGCTGTAAGGTCTGCTGTGACCCACCCAGGAACACGCACACAAAAAACTATGAACAAAAGGACCTATTCAGACCTATGTTGAATGCAGCATTTGATATTTGCTATCATTTATCATTTGTTCCTTGACAAGCGTTATTGCTATGAGGAATAAGACTCGTAAATACACCTAATGATGATTGGAGGTGTCTAGTAGCCTGTACTGGAGTTGCTCAACAGAGAACAAGATCACATGCATCACACTCAAGAGCTGGTCAAAGCAACCTAACTCACACAACACAGCATTCGTCACATACATGGCTTACACCTTCATGGTCCCCGGCTGTAAGTGCGTGATTCTGAAAAGATGAATAAAGGGCAAACTCCAGGTGGGATTTTGTGTGCCTCTGCATCCGGAAATTGCCGAATACAAAACAACATCCATTCCTAATCCATGCCGGTAGTGTTTACATACACCCCAAAACAGCTCCAGCCAAAACCTAACCCGTAAGGTAAAAGATTGGCGGGATAAACCTACACCGATGGCAGCCTCCAATAGAATGAAGTAGGGCAAGACACCGGATCAGGCGTATTGCCACCACATCCAGCAAGCAGATGTCCTTCAACCCATTGCTAAAGCAATCCGCCGATCAACATCGCCCATCCAGCCACTTCTTCAAAGTAAAGTCCCATGCTGTATTGTCGGTAATGAACATGCCGACGCCCTTGCTAAAAAGTCAGCCACCACCTACTCCGACATTGCAGACACCTCCATCAAAACAGCAGGCCCTGAGGGGAATCCCTTTTACAACATCCACTGGCTTGCAAAAGAAGACAGCCATAGAAAACCAAACACAAGCCCATATTCATACCCATACAACAAACATGGCCCATTCTCCTCCCCCGAAGCTTTGGCACCTACCAAACCACCGTGACGCCCTTCAAGTACACATATTCTCCTCAAACAAACCGAACTCCATGCATCTTCTCCTTAAACTGGGATATGCCAAAACTGAAGCAATTGACCATGCGTACTACCAGACCCTCATAAAGGACGGCACTGCCAATGGAGCCACTAGCAATGCTTACCTAACATCATCCAATGTCCCCTTTAAGACCAAACGTATCATGCATTATGAAATACAGAACAGGCACCCTATATAATTAAAAACATGCGGTATTGTTCAAGCTCTCAACAAGTCAAACTTGCCCCCTCTGCCCACAAGTAGACAGCGCCCTGCACATTCTTTCTGGGTGCCAACACACGCAAATAAGGAACATGATCTTTGAAAGACACAACTTAGCATGCCGCATGATCTTTAAGGCTATAAGCAAAACAGGCTCCTTAGGATCATGCGTTGTCTTCATAGATATAGGCAGCAACGACCGGATGACCATGCAAAATCTCCAGATTCCTGAAACAGCCGGAAGTAGAACTGTTCCCAAATGGCTCTTCCACCCCGCTTCTCAGATAAAGACAGATTTACTTCCAGCCGCCCAGATTTTAATAACAACAAACTAATGTAGGGGGGTGGGTTCTTCGAAATGGCAGGGGGCAATTGAGGGAGACTGGGAGCACCTTAGCAGCACCGCCAGCCACCAGTAGAGCCACCAACCCCAGACAGCACCGACCCAAAGACCTCAGCAAAACTCAGCGTGACATCCACCTTGTTGAGATCAAGTATCGTGAGGACACCAGACCTCAGAACCAGCTGAACGCCGCAAAGGAACAGCACAAAGACATTTGCAACATTCTCCAAGGAGCCTCCGTTACTCTCTACATCATCCTTTTGGGTGTGGGCGGCACCATCTACAACACCCACACTCTGAAGCCTTTCAAGGAACTGGGTCTTGATTCTCAAAGAGTTAAGAAGCTTGCATCCAAGCTCCATGTGCCTCTGTGAACTTTGCTGCTATACTTGTCCATACCAGACGTGCCCTTTCCAGTACTGTTATCAACTCTTATCAGGAGCCGGTTTCAGGCCAAGCCTGCAACCCTCTTGATCCCCATTAATTTTTCCTTTCCTTTTTGCGGTGGAGGAGCTTTATGGTACTCGGTACCAAAGTGGCTCCTTTTCCATAATTATTGTGGGGAGTGGTTTTCACTGCCTGCTTATTTTTTTTCTTCTTCTTTACATTACCGGCGTTCCTTTCCTTATTCTATAAAGTTGGGCAAACTGCACCTCCCCTTTTTGGCGTAGGACGTTCTGGAAGACAAGAGCAGCCCGGGTCAGTCTGGCTTGTCAGCCTTTGGCACATTGCACAGCAAAGCACTGATACTTTGGGGCTGCGAAGTATAGAGTTGTATTGTTGTATTGTGGCTGAAATTTGGCATCTGTGCATACCAGCCAGATCAGAGATCATGTTTTGGGAGGGAGCAAAAAAACAGCATCAAAAAAATAGTCGTCGCCGGGATGGCGGCAAAGTTGTAGACAACCTTCAAAAGCGATGTGTACATCAACAAACCACAGAACTGAGATTCAGATGAGAAAAAAACAGGAGCAAAGGCTGTGCGTGGACATCTCTCCAGCAAAATAGAAAAAGCAGGATTGTTCAAGACTTGTCCATACCAGGCGCGCCCTCTCCAGTACAATAATTAGCTCTCATCAGGGGCCGATGTATAGGCCAGGCCTGCAACCCTCTTGATCCCCATTAAGCTTTTTCTCCTGTTTCTTTGGTGGAAAAGTCTTACGGTTGTCATTCTAAATTTAAATGCTAAATCTGGATAAATGCTAAGTTATGGCTCATACTTGCAATTCATGCTTAAGCTGGTACCATGCTTTGTCGTGACACGGTACTCGGTATGCAAGTAGCTTCTGTTCCCTGGATAATGTGGGGAGAGTGTTTCACTGCCTTTTTCTTTTCCTTTCTTCCCTTAAGGCGGCCTGCATGCACTGGCCAGATTTTAAATGCATGGGTACGACCCTCCCGAAATTCCTAAGGTGAGGCTCCACAAATGCAGTTGATGAGCTGCACAATCCTTGACCTCTCTTCCTATTCCTTGCTTTGTCTTAGAGATTGTAGTTTTTCTTGAAGGCTACCGAGCACGCTCCACGGCTGTCATCACACACAAAAGTAATAAAAAAATGGTGCGTGTCCTGGATTATGAATCTGATTACTCCTCATGTTGAGTGAGGGGCATCGTGACATCAATCGTTTACCGTGCCAACTTTAGTGCAGTTATAAGTTCATATTTGCCGCTCGGTATATGCTGTCAGGCTGCAGTTATCTCATCATAAATAAAATGATTATTAGCAGGCACAGAGCTGCTGGACATTTTGATTCTAAAAGCGATCCAACAAGGTACACAGGGTGCATGCCTGCTAGCACAAGCAAACGTAGGCAGTTGTGAAAAGTGATACAATAAGGCATTATACGCCCTTCTAAGGAAACACAGGTAGGAATGATTTCAACCTGGCTCTTACCTTCCAATCTCAGCGTGCATCAGCGGCGGAAATTCAATTAGCAAGCCAAGTTACTCCGACCCAGCAACCACGCCCCAAACAAAATCCAACAAAAACGTACCAAACTAGGTCTGGCAATAAGCAAGATGAGTTGCCCATAATAATCAACTAGACGGCCCTGCCAATCCATATCCCCCGGCTATGAAATCAAGAGAAAGAAACACGTTATACATCTGATCGAAATGCTACATTCAATCAGATCCGCAACAAAAACGTTACAGATGAAACGAGACATTGAACACCACCCCCAAAAATACCTTAGCAATGCTCCTGGTGGTGTGCAGGCTTCTGCCTCCCAACCACCTAATCCCCACTGAAAAGCCTTTCCTCTTTTGTTCTCCAGGTGGAATGTTGTGTGTCTCTGCATCCATTGGGTGGTGCAGAACACAAAACAACACCCTTTCCGAATCCATTTTGGTAGTGTTTACACTACCTGCCTTCATTTTCATCTTCTTTTCTGTTCTTTATAGGACACTGGCGCAAAGGAGGTGCTGGAAGTGGCAGATATGATGCCAGTGGCGTTTTTTGGAACAACGAATCTGTCTAATTACTCAAAACTTGGAAGTCAACCAAAGGGCTTTCTTGGAAATACCCCTTGCTCTTATGCCCTTCCACCCATTTGCAGTTAAGAGAGATTAAAGAGATCCAATAACGTTGTTGTCTGCAGCCGTGATACTGCTGCTCCAATTTATGCAACAATGTCGGTATTGATGACTCTGCAACCTGTTTCCATATCCGGATCAGTGATTACGCTTGTAAAACCCTAGAGGGGGGCGACTGACCCCCCAAAAAAGCATGTTTTCCATGTCATCCTAGGGTATGGGCCCCAAGGTTTGCAGGCTTCAAGCTTAGCTGCTGAAGCTCAGAAGCCGTGCTATTACTCTGTTCCACACGATGCGCTGAATCACGGAAGCACATTCCTGATCTTGCTCGTTATAACAAGATCCCCGATGATCTTGGAAAGACCAGTATCATACTGGTGGCTCTGGTAGTGGTGGTACTGGTGGTATCGTACTAGTGGCTCTGGTGGTAGCGTACAGGTGGCTCTGGTGGCTCTGGTGGTGTCGGCTGCAGTGCTGAGCTTGAAGATTGCAAATGTTGGGGGCCATGCTCAATTTCCGTGGCGCGAGCCTTGCTTTGCACCACAAAATCTTCAAAACAGGCCACCAACCTCACCAATTCATAGAATTTTGGGTGGTATGATGTCGATGTTGCAACATTCAAACGTCATTGCAAAAGAAATGGAGTGAGATGTATGGTGAAGTGGTGAAGTAGATGGTGAAGGTTGACTTGTGCTTTTTCTCATGAAAAACCTCTGCTACATGTATTGAGTTTTTGGTAGTCAGTTTGAGCTTTAGGTCTTTGTCAGTTTGCACACAGAGCGACACACATACATCCAAGTACATCCTCGTGTAGCTTGTATTGCCAGCTCCATTTTAAGGCGAACAGTGTCTCAATCAGATAAAGGGTCAGTGGATGGCTGCCTTCTGAGTGCCAAAAAGGGACATTTTTGGATATTCCTCAGTCGGCCCCCTCTAGTAAAATTCCCCTATCTATTAATGAACCTAGCAAGGATGTCAACCGACTACAATCCCTATAAAACTATTGTCATTAGAACAACACAGAAACATCACAGAGGAGGGACACTGGGTGAAAGTCCCAAGATGTCCCTGTTTAATGACAATTGCTATACAGTTACAAAGCTGTGCAGTTCGTTGAGTTCTGGCTAATATGGACGACCTTGTTGGCCTGGACGGGTGTGCAGCCGCAAAATAAAAAACGCACAATTATTAGCCACCACGCCCTAAGCAGAGCTCATTCTATCCACAAATTATACAACGCCACCAGTACAGCCTTTATGTCAAAACAACCCAAAACAACACTGCATTGTGGGCGTTCCTTTGCTGTTGTATGTTCTCCAAGAGAAATGGCCAGAAATTGACATCTCACTTCTGGATCTGCTTTCCACTCCATTACTTTTGCGATGATCCTGAGTGTAAAGGTGCTAAAGCTCAAATATTGCAATCTGGTGCGCTAGCTGGTGAATAGTGAGCGTATATATAAGTGCTTAAATAGGAAAGTTCACCGTATGCCGATTTGACATGGTGTGCCCCAAGGAAGACTGACAACTTTGAAGCTCAGCTGTGCACGTAGGAGCTCATTGAAAAGTATGCCCATCGTAGGCCTCCCCTGCAAAGGGCGACCATAAGAAAAACCAAAGGACAAGATATAAGGCATGGATATAAGGGGGGGATTGCAATTAATTGGAATGCGTGTACGGCCATTCGTGGCTGATTAGAACTTTTTAACTGCTTTTGTGCTCATGGGCGTGCAGTTTCAACTTTGATATATGGAGCTAGAAGACAGCACTGGAGATCGGAAATTGCAAATTTGGGCACGGGCTTCTCAGCATTTCCCCCAGCATTCTCCCTACATAAAATATTTTTATATTGTTGTTTGAAATTTTACCTTAATTCGGCTGCAGCAGGTACACCACCATATTTCATATTCCATTGCAACCTGCTTTTTTGGACAACGAGGGGATTTAGATTGCGAGGGGATTTGGATTACGAGGGGATTTGAATTACGAGGGGATTTGGATTGCGAGGGGATTTGCATTACGAGGGAACCAGGATGCATCGTTTTGGTTAAATTTTTGGCATCAAAAAACATATTTTGCATCCTTCATTCACCAGTATTATGTCGACTTTGGCGAGATTCATGGATTTGGAGCTCCCTGAGCCGTTGAACAAGAAACTCACGCTTGTACCGAGGGAGCAACTGTGCCGAGGGAGCAACTGTGCCCAACAAGATTTGACGCTGGAAGTGCACAAGGTTCGCATTATAAGTGAACGAGGCAAAGGCAACAGGTGGACAGCCATCCGCACCCAGCAGAATCCACGCATCTATCTTTCCTGCTTTCTCAGGGCATCTTGTGCTTTGCTTCGTCTGTGTTCCGCTCCATGATTGAGATAGACCCGGATTGTACCAGCATTGAGGTGAGATCATGGATGTTAGTTATTGCAAGTTCACTACCGCAGCAACAGCTGCAAGCTTGTAAACACCAACATGTCCCACGTTGCACAAAAACAGGTTGATGGCGGTTATTGGGAATGGAATGAGTGCTTAAAACGCAGTTATCCGTTACCAGCCTCAGCCGTCCGACCCCTTTCCTCCGACCAGGTGATGAGAACGCAGTGAGCACGTCTTATAGTGCCATTTTCTTATCTGCCTTTTTTTTTGTTGGCAAGTGACACAGTTACTCTCTTTATACATTGGTTTTGCAATGCCTGACAAGATTTTTAAAGCGACAGACTCCTTGTCATATGATGTCAAGCAGTGATGTCTTTGTCATACCACCAGTGGACGGCGTTACAGCCACATCACTTTTTTTTGTTCACATAAATTTCAGGTGCTGTCAATCGTGCCAATCGCCCATAAATACGACTTCACAGCTGTGCTCAACGACTGCACTGAGTACGCACATGACTTCAATTATAACAACCGCAGTGCCATCCAGTTCGTCCAAATGGCAGCAAGGCTCCAGGTGTGGCATTTAATTTTGTGATGAATATGGAATCATGGGCAGACCGCAACATATCTAGGTTTACATAGGCCCACAAGTATAAACCTCGAAACAGAATATTTGACCGGTAGTTTGAAAGATGCGCGCTTGAAAGAATGTCCAGTGTCAGAGCGCTAATTAGCTATTGATTTGTTTAAATATACTGCTCGCCTTATGCCCTTCAGTTCTTAATTGCAAAAAACAACAAAACAGCAGTGTACACACACCAAGGAAAGTGAAGCCTGCATATTTGTAATCTATTTTAGAAATAAAGACAATTAATTCTCCTAACCTGTCAAATTGCACAGGTTTCAAGGCATACAACACAATTCATTTGCTACTGCAGTTTGATGACCTTGCACGCGGTGCCTTCAAGCACATCATGCGAGCAGCAAAGATCGCAGCATCACCAATCCCCTCTCCTCGCATTGACGGCACATCTGTTCCTGTCCGGTCTGTTGTACATCATCACTCAGCAAACCCTGCCAGGACCAACATTAGCGCTGTCCCTCTGGGAAGGCAGAAGAGTCGTGATCAGACAAACGATCTGATGCTGGCACTCCAGCAAATTGAGGGTGTGCCTCCTCTTCTTGAGATTGCCTTGTCTGAGCTGGGGCACGCCTTTGGGCAGTAACTAAAGCACTCATTGAACTTACTAGATTTGAAGACTGAGGTAACCATAAGTTGAGTTGATGATGAGGGGAATCTTGTGCTGTTTTGTGATCTGCATCATCTATTGGATGCAGGGCACACATTAATCCAACTTGGAGTTAGAATGGAAGTTGCTTGCCTTGGGTTCTTTTGTCTGCCCTGGCTTGCTCTTGTCCTCGTCTATTGAGTATTCTCTGAGCAGCCTAGCTTCAGCTGTTGGCGCTCCTGCCCTGTCTCCATTTTCCTTTCAGATATGCAGCAGACCCTCCTGACTGATGCTAGTTGCCAATATTGTCTTCTTTCTAGGAATTTATCTCTTGTTTCTCCATCTTACAGCCTGCCTCTAAATTTGAGCTAAAACCCTCCCGCACTTTCTTCTTCACAGCCAACCTTTTGCGCCCCCATTGTTATTCTTCTTTCTTCCAAAGTCTAATTCTTTTTCCACGTGATTGAGCAATAGGGAATTTGCTTTCGTTCCCTAATTTATATATAACAACAAATGAATTATAGAGAAAGAAGGACTACACAGACAATTAAAAACCACTCCCCATTATGAAGAGGAAAAGCAGCCACTTTGGTGCCGGGTACTGTAAAACTCAAGATAAGAGAACATCCAATGCGGACCAGGAGGGTTGCAATCATAATAATAAAACTTATTAGGGGAATGAAGACGCAAGGTTGGTCTACATGCGCAGTTTTTGAGGTATTTTGCTGTGAGTCAGGTCAGCCCGTGACAGTCCTTACCTCAATGCAGAAGAGTACATTAAAGTATATAGGAACCTTGATTAAATATATCAAAGCACCCGTGCACACTCCCTTTGTGGCGGGAGGCTCCTAAGTGGGCAGGGTGGAACAGGGTGGAAATTCCTGCCAGAAAAGCTCCTCCCTGCTGCCAGCAACTATCAGGGGTGACATATTAGTTATGATTGGAGACATTTTGGTGAAGGTCCGGGGTCTGGGGTGAAGGGTCCTCCGTTTATTAAGGTGAAACACAGTGGCATGTCGCTCAGAAGGGTTAGTTTGTTATGTTCCTGGAAGGGGTCCACTGCAAAAGTTGAAAGCAGATGGCATCTGAAAATCTTAGCTGTCGCTGCCCACCACGGCCCAATCCCAGCATTCTTGACCATAAAACTTGACAGGGCATCCCTTGGGAGCATAATGAAGGGCCCCTAAAACTCAGGTGCTGGCCGTAAAACGTGATTTCAGGTTTTCAGAAATGCACCATTTTTGCACAGCAAACAGGCTCACGCAGTCCTTTGGGGGCATGATTTCAACCCGCCTTTTTTTGCTTTGATGGGTAGGTGTGTTTTAATCCATAACCTGTCTGGGAACAAAGGAAATGGTGGAATTTGGACCAGATCTCGAGTTTCTACTCCCATGCCTTCTTTCTGGCACAGTTCCAGCCCCCCATTCACACCCTTGACCCCAAACTCAATTAATTTTACTTACTGGTGGGTGGTGGGAGCAGGGGGCCACGGCTGGCCCATGAAGCGGGGGAAAACTTGCCCGTGTGGCTGGCAACACGCAGCCGCCTCGCTCATCACGTGATACACAGGCACTGCAGCTACGGGAGCATGTCTTCTGTACAGGAGTTTCAGCCATCAGGCGCGCCATAAAGCACAACCTCCCAGAGGGGGGGCAACTGCTACCACAGAATGTGTGGCTGCTAGAGCAGCCATACATGCCAAACAGTGAGGAAGGAAGTGTGGTATGCTGTGTGCCTAGCTGCCCCAACTGCCATGTTGAAAGCTAGGGGCTTGTCGTTTAGCACACTAGCCAGGGCAGGCTTAGAGCCTCCAGTTTCTCTGACCTAGGCCAGGCTCACCCCTTTGTGTATGCTAGGCCAAACGGCTCCTTGGCTGTTTCACTGCAGCTCCCATCCTAGCGTGTCCCCCGTTTTGCTCTAGACCTAGGCTGGCCTGAAGTTTCCCCCTGCTCTTGGCTCTTAGTAGAACAGCCCGTTTCTTGTTGTCTAGGCTTTTAGCTCACTGTCCTCCTTTCTTGCCTACCTACTATTTGGCTCGTAATGTTTAGAGCTAAGAGTGTCATGCTGGGGCAGCTTCGCTTCTGTAGGGGGACTCTCTTATTCTCTTGGGCTGTGTTTGGATTTGGTTCTGGCGCACCAGTCATCGCAATGGCTCAGCTGCTTCTATCCTAACTAACTCTAACTTAGCTTCCCTGGGTTTATGTTGAGTGCCTCGAGGTTGTGTAGCTAGACCTGCCCTCAGCCCGTTGCCTTTGTAATTTTTACTAGCCCTGTATCCCTAAACGTTGTTGCTACATAGGCACCTAAGTACACAAGATTTCTTTCTTTCCCATGCTTGACCTTCATGTACATGTTCGCCCTTCTCGTCATCAACCTAGTTGCCCCCCTACTTTCTTCGAGTTCTTCCATCCTGCCTCTTTTGCTTTCTTTTATTTTGTAACTTTCAGTTCATTTTCATCCTCGTAGTAGGGAGTTTGCTATCTCCCCTTGACCTATGTAAACACGCAAAATCCAGGGCGTGGTGACTCCGAGTGATAGCGTCCCCTACCTTAATCATCATTTGGTTCAGAGGTTATCTAGCAGTAGGGCCCGCAGCAGGGGCTATTTGATGTTCCAGACCCTCTCATTGTGCATGTGCTGCTCTTCACACATAACTTATTAGTACCCTACATGGTATGATAATATTTGCCTTGTCATATCAAATTACCGTCATTGCAAAGTATAAGACTCAGCACATCTACTATTTTGGGGCGCCTTCGGACCAAGAAAGGCCTCTAAGGTGGAAAAATTATCCAGCAGAGGAGTGAGGTCCCTAATGCTTTAACCGGTTCTGCACATCCACGCCTGTGCGCTCTCTGCTCATACTTGTGTGTCTATCTGCTAGTGCTACTACTCATCTTTGGTTGGCTGCCACACCACTGTCCCTTCCCGGAGCTGGGACCGTTTACTCAGACATTCTTGGTCTCATCGTGTTACATGTTAATATGACTAGGCGAACAATTCTGGCAGTGACCTTACACTGTACAGGGTATTCCCTCATAGAATGCTCATATGTTGTCAACTGATTACCAGGTTGATCAAATCCAAAAGATAAAGGTTATCAATAAGACTGGCACATCCAGCTTATTGGACAAGGCACAGAAACTTTCTACTGTCAACCAACTAACTGTTCTGTCACACAATTTGTCGCTGCCACTGATTGGGCGTGACAGCCTCCTTTATTTTTAATATCCTGAGTGTGACATAGTTTAATGTGCCCAAAACACATAGACGGTGGTTCCCCCTCTTTGAATTAATGCGGCTGGTCCTGGCAGATGCTTGATTGATTTCACCGGATTTATCCAGTGCTGCAATGTCACAAATAGCGTTGTGCCTTTTTTCCCTTTCTAAGGTTTTGTTTGTAGGTGCTACAAGTTTGTAGTGCTACACAAAAAGAACACATATCAGATTTTTACATTGCTTTACATTCGCAGCCTAGCAGTCGCACTTTTTGTTTGGTGGCGTATTTGTAATAACTTCTGTAATTACCATTTGATGGGATAACAGACACCAGCGAAGTTTTCCCCCCTACACTTAGCATGTTGGCCGTTTATCAGACGTGCCCTTTCCAGCATTATTATCGTCAGGACATGGTTTCAGGTCGCTCAGCACGTTGGCCGTTTACCAGACGTGCCCTTTCCAGCACTAATATCAATACTCATCAGGAGACAGTTTCAGGTCAAGCCTGCAATTTTCCTGATCCCAATACATATTTTCTCATGTTGGCATCGTAAGGTCCCCTTCTGCAGATCTTGTCCTTTCGTGCATGTACCGTGTTTTTATATGCATTGTACTTTGTTTGTACGCTGGAGACTTCAATCGAGGGGTCGAAGTGCATCACCAGCCTGACCGGCAGGGCACGCAATCTTACAGTGGACTGCTGTGATAACAACATCAAACAAGCTCTGCACATTCGACACGAGTGCACCAATATGCCTTCTTTGTCACATTACACCCTGACATTTGCAGGGAATAAGCTCGTTATAAGAGACCAAAAATGCAGAGGAGGCGGATGAGCCAAAAATAAAAACAGAAACAAGCTACTCTTGTATTAGTGGTAAGCAACATGAAACAAAGGCCGCGTAGGCAGGCTGTAACTGTACAAACAAGCAATTTCCTCCCTGATGCTGTTACTAATCTTTTGGCCAAGTCAAGGTAAGTTAAGTGGTTGGGTATGAGTCCTTTTACGACTAATGCTGTATTCATATGAAACACCGCTTTTATTGGCACCCCACTCCAAGGTAACTCCAAACGATGTTGCACAGCCAGACAACGTGTGGAAACAGTCTGCCTGTTTCCAAACATTTATTGCAGACACACCACGTACAATGCACAACCCACACTGAAATGCAACATACACAGTGTTTTAAAGGAACGGACTCTGCAGCCCCAGACTTCCAGGAAGGCTCCGCGCTTCCTTTGCTATGCTCTTTGCAAAAGCAACATGGGGCTCGTCTGGCTCCTGCATAACGACACAGTTGTTGGACGCTTAAATTCCATCACTGGACAAGAGCAAGGAGAACGTACAACAGCAGACCAAATAAGGAAGATTACACTAGCTTCTGAAAATAGAGTGTAGCGATGTTGCTAGAGGATCAGGTGTTCACCAAAGAGACAATTTTGATACTCACAGTATCAAGAATGATGGCGGACGGTCCATCACCTAGCCTCTGCACCACCAGGTTTGCTGCAGACAGACCCGTTACGTACGCACGCTCCTGTGAACAACGTCATGGAATCAGTGCCATGAGCATAGGGTTGGCCAGAACCCTATATAAATCATACATAATATATATATACGGTGTGTAAACGTAATTTTGGCAGGCAACCCTACATTAAGCTGTGAGTGTTTCAGGCTTGGCTGTAAGTGTACCGTCTGCAGAATCAAAAGTGCTAGAAAACAGATTAAACTATGAGAGCTTTCAGGGAGCAAGTACGGCCACGCTGCACAGAGAAAGAAATAAATAAAAGTCCACTGGCAGTCCTACAAATTAGCGTACCTGATCAAGGGAGGGGGATACATACAATTGGTGGGGGCTGCACACCCAAAACATTTAATTTGGTATGAAGCATATGTCACAGCACCCAAACCCACACAATAGTCATGGTGAACATGAAAGAAAAAGCACCCTTGCAATAACAAGCTAGGCAACTGAGAACTAAGACAGATCCCCTCACAGTAAGACCAGCACTGCAACCCTTCATAGGGGCCCACAGAGTGACATTTTCTTTTCTTGTGCCAGCATCATTCTTTGCCTCACTGAATACGTTTTAGATGTACTGTAGTCTTTATTCTATGAAACTTACCTGAGATAAGCCATTCGCTCCATGCTGTAAGCCACGGACCCTGTGAGGACGACAACAACAAACAACGTAGACACGCAAGACATTTTATACGGCAGCTGAGCTCTATTTAGTTTGCACCATGAGACGAGACGGCAATAAGCAAGAAAATCAGAAAGGAGTGCTGCATACAGAATTCAAAAGGTGTCATTGCAGGTCCTTTCCTTGCAATGTTCCTTGCACCACCAAAAGGCAGAGCGTGGTGATAAAATGGACAGTATTTCCGCCACTGCAACACAGGATTTCATTGCAACCAGGAGTGTTTATCCCATGGCGTGCCTGATTGAGCTGCCTGATTGACGGGTTTCTGTCATTATAAATCACAGGGTTTCTGACAGAGCCTCCCTAAAATAAACATTCATGCAAACATTAATCAGCCAAAGAAAAGAGGACGGGAAAGAGGAGTTTGAACTACTCCCTCAAAAAACGAATGCACAGCTAGCTGTGGTTTTTCTTTTAACAACGTCAACACTCACCAGTCGCCCGCCATCATCACATTGGGAATGGAAGTAGATTGAAATGGTCGATCTGCAGGTGTTCGTTTTTTAGCACGTACTGACTTTGTCTGTCTGTATGGATGGGCCATCTTGCACACCCGAAGCCAAAGTGCATGCAGGCTCTGCACTTGAACGGCAGCAGCAGATGTGATCAGGTTTGCAACGGCAGCAGCAGATGAACGGCAGCAGCAGATGTGAGAACGGCAGCAGCAGATGAGAGGTGAACGGCAGCAGCAGATGTGATCATGTTTGCAACATGAGCAACCAATGGCCATTTCAGCAATCCTGACCCTGGTCAAGCAACAAAGAAGTAAAAGCAATTAAAAGCAATCATATCAAGCGACCATTAATACAATGACTTTGCTCACCTTGGTATGAACCCGGGCTGAAGTGGGTGACTGCCTTTGGGTATCGCAGCACTACGCTGTCCACAATTTTTGCACCTGCATAGCAAAGAGTGATACACGTACACATCATTTATAGACTCTTTTCACCTGCATATCAAAGAGTGATACACAAACACATCATTGGACACATCATCGGAGTATAGACGCTTTGCACCTGCATAGCAAAGAGTGATGCTTACACACAGCATTGGACACATCATCAGAGCACAACCTCTTTTAAACTACATTGGATTTGATGTAGCAAGAGCAATAAATACGAGTTGACTGCACATCCTTCTTTATATTTAAGCGGCATCTAAATCAAAGACAAAACTGCTGGTGCATACTAGAGGTCAAATGCCATAATATTGTACACTTTTGGTTTTGGGGAGCTTGGTTTGCAGCCTACATACGAATAGAGAGGCACAGAAAAATCCCTGCAAAAAAACAAAATTGCATGTTGCGTGGAAATTATTGTAAGCCAGACAGCCCAAATCTTACAATCAAACAGCTATATGTTTCAGATGTTCAGTAGCAATGCAAGGCTGGACAAGCACAAGCTCTTCAGCAGCATTGGCTTACCCTGAAACCCAAATCGCACTACTTTCAGGTAAGTATGCATACACTGAATTTCAGCAAGCATCAAGACACGCACCTTTGAACCCAGGCTCACACTTCTCCAGATGACCCCGCACACGCTCAATCAGCGCGTCGTCTGTCAAAGGCAGCAGCGCTGACGCGTTGTAGAAATCAACTGTGATCACGCTGCCCTCTGCATCTTTGTACTCCTCCTGGAGAAAGTAAGTGTGTGTATGTGCGTGTATGTGTGTGTTTGTGCATGTGTGTTTGTGCGTGTATGTGTATGCGCGTGTGTTTGTGTACAGGGCGTCAGGTTGGTGCTATTAGTCACTGCCCTGAAAGGACCACACTAGTTTTTGCCAAGACAGCTCCTAATTGAAACCATTCAAGTCTAGTGTCCCAGATAGGCAAACGCCCAGTGACTAGCAAATGGCAGGCAAGAGTCAGCATGAACATGCTGCTCATGTCCAGGCTCACTGTTAACTTGTCCAGAGCCGTTACCACCTGGTGGGCAGTCAGCTAGTTTATGTGCCTGTTTCCATTCTTAGAGCACCCCACCTTGCTTCACTCACCTACAGCTAGTTTATGTGCCTGTTTCCATTCTTAGAGCACCCCACCTTGCTTCACTCACCTACAGCTCATTGAACATGCCTGTTTCAATTCTTAGAGCACCCCATACAGCTTCACTCACCTGCATCTCATTCAATGTGCCTGCTTCCATTCATAGAGCACCCCATACTGCTTAACTCACCTGCAGCTCATTCAGGTTGAAAAACGTGGCACCCGCAGCAGGCTCAAATCCAGAGAGCACATTTGCTGGGTATTTGGTTGGTACAGGCCGGTCAAAGAAGAGCCGGGTAGCAATGACGTCCAGGCTCTGCACACAGGTAGGTAGGGGTAGTGGTTGCAAGGTAGGAAATAAGTGGGTATCACAGGGGAAAATAGTTGTCGATTTTCAATTATTAGTAGGCAAGGGCAGTGGAAGTGAAGCAGACATCCAGTATCATTATAGAGAAAGAGTGCCATTTACTAGTAGAGGCATTGGAGGCAAAGTAAAAATGAGGCATCATGCAGCATGGTAGAGAAAGAACGCCTTTCTTTCAGTAGGTAGGGGCAGTGGATGCACGGAAGATTGATGAACTCTGCTTTGTATTGATGGATGCACACATGGCCACACTTGGAGCAACACCTAAATTCTCCACACGTCCAGAATGGTACCTAGAAAGCGACGTGTTTTTTCGCAACTTTGCAGCCTCACCTTGAGGTTCATGACATTCCTGAAGTCGTTTTGTGCAGCCAAAGCTGGGTTGGCTGTCACCAACTTCTGCATGGCTCCGATGCCCACGGCAAAAACCACAGCGTCTGCCTCAAACACGGTCGTCTCTCCTGTACCCAATAAGAAAGGCAGGCAGTGTAACTTAAGAGTGATTACTTGTTACCTGTGATGGTGCTTTAAAACGCTGACGGCAGTTAACATCTCTGGCTCTCCCTCAAAATCCCAGGTCCAATTCTTCAGACTAAGCAACACCCAGGTCTCCAAGCCTGGGCTTTTATCTCCTCATTACCTGTTATTTACTCTCTACCCCACTACCTCCCTGAGTCTGTTTGTTCAATGGCTTATACTTAAACACATACGGTATACACATACACACACGCACACACATACATACACACGCAGACACACGCTTATACACGCAGACACACGCTTATACATGCTTATACACACATACGCACACGCAGACACACATATGTACAATCACAGCTCACCTGTTTGCCTGTCTGTTGCTTCAACTGATGTGACTTGGGACACCCCCCCTATGTCCTCCACACTCAGGCCTGTGACAAGCTGGTTGCCGACCACCTGCGTGTATATAAACACGCAAGTAGTAGAAATTACTGTGTGCGTGAACATAAACACACAGGTATTATTTAAGTTACTGTGTTCGTGCGTATAAAGAAGCAGTTATTTATTTAACTTACTGTGTGCATTCTCACAAAGTTCTCAACGCCTGTACAGTTTTGAAGAAGCTTACACCTTGCTGGTATAGGCAAACAAGTGAATTGGAATATTGGGAGGAATGGACTAGTTTTAAGGAACCGTCCGGGATCCTTGCTTGGTAGTCAACAGGTGAGAGCTATGGGAAGTGGCGTTGCAGTGGTGAGCAGGTTGGTATAGAGGGCGTCAAGTTTAATGATGGCATAGGGTTAAGGGCTATGACGGGCAACTGGGCACACACTGACTATGGCTGCAGGCACTTACACTATAATGACGTGCAATCAACATTTCAGGACGTGCTGTCAGTGTGACAAGTGCAAAATTGACGCGCGTGGCGACAGGAACTCAATCTGTTCACAACACAGCTTACCTTGCCGCCTTGCCCCTTGATGCGCTCCACCAAGGGCGTGAATATCTTCTGCAATTTGTGCAATGGTAGAAGAGGTGCCTGAAACCTGGTCATGAACAGCTTTAGGTACAATCATCCAACTGTCTGCAAGCCTGCAAGAAAGATTTGAGCCTATGGGAGGCAACCAAAGGAACTGTGGCACACCCTGCTCCTCGCTGCTCACTCATCAGGGCTGCTATATTCAACTGCGCTTAATTACACGTACAGGAAAGAACAGCTAAGACGAGGTCACTGGGAACTAGGCACAGGGCGCTTATGCCAAACACGTCCTGTGCGTACCTCTGCCACAGAGCCTTTACACCAGCACACGTCAAAATCGTTTTGGTGCGCGAGCGCATAGAAGTACAGCGTCTCAAGCATGACTGCCGCTGAAATATTCTCTGGAGGGGCAAACAGCCCAACCAGGAGAGTGGGTCGCAAGAACTGCTCGTATGCCTCTCTGCAGCCACATGATAAAGATAGCTGTTTACACACGTGGGCTGGTTGCAACATGGGTGTGAGTGTGTGTCTGCGTACATGCAAGTGCTTGCAGTGTTGAGGACGTGCGTGTCATCTCCCTTTTTAGGCAATACAATGCCTGTAGATCCCCGGAAACAGTGCACACAACACTTTTCTGTAAGGTTGAGGATTTTTGGGGCGGTATTTAGGTGCATCCCTTCTGCGCCTGTGCAAGCAGGCTGCAGGGATACATTACACTTAAAAGGTGCGTCACCATACTAAGTGAAACTGGGTGTGCGCCTCATCTGTCACTGTGTAAGGTTTCACACTACTTACACCTGTACGTTGCTAGCACAGGCAAACATCAGGTACAGAATATGCACAGACGCACACTCAATCTGTGCAACTTGCAATCATCAGGCACATATTTTGCACAGGCGCATGCACAATCTGTGCAACTAGCAATCATCAGGCACGGAATGTGCACAGGCGCACACTCAAGACGGGCAGCTTGCATACCTGCTCACGTGCGCGCGCACACACACACACATACACACACATATATACACACACACACACCTGCTCACGCCACAGCGCTTGAACAGCTCATAGGCAGACATGGAATCATACCTGTGCAGTGGATGCAACACAGATATATTCTAATTTTGGCGGTCAATCATTTCCATCTTGAGGGAATTGCTGTCTTGACTTATATCATAAAAGAGAAAAAGGGTGGAGGCATTGGTCATGAAATTATTCAGCGAGCAACACTGCTGCGAGAGGACAAATGTGTCTGGTTCTCTGTGGTTTGTCCTTGCTGCTATACGGAAAAATAGCTGCTTCTAACATACCCTACATAGCACCCAGAAGCAAAATTGCTGACTCGTAAAAAGCTCTTGGGTAATATTGAATGACTTTTTTTTTACACGCGTTTGCTCATGGTCTTCTGCAACATGGCTGTATGTGGTCTGCAAGCATTTGCACCAGACCTTAGTTACAAGCACTTCGTCAATAGTGTGAAACGACTGGATATCAGTGAGGTCAAAGCATCTGGAAAGCAGCTTACATTTTGTACGTCTCTTCCGTGGCGGAGTAGTCAAAGAAAGTGGCCAAGAAGGGCAGCATGGTCAGCCTGGAAGGAGGGAACAATGTCATATCAATTCAGTAAGCAATTTTCATATCCAAGTTTGCCACCAGTTTTTTCTGCCAACAAAGAAAAGAACTACACAGGCAGTGAAAAACCACTCCCCACGTCAATGAAGGAGAAGGAGCCACTTTGGTCACGGTTACATAAAACTCCCTCAGCAATTCACCAATCACCAACACATAGCAACAATTGCTGAATTTAGGTGGTACAAACACAGATTGCGTATATACAAGTGAGAAGGCGAGGTGGTTTTTTCAAAACGTAGCAAAGAAGCAGCCCAAAGAGGACAAACGCTGAATGGCTTTCAAACTTAGTAACTATAAATGTTAACACATGCTGGAGTTATCTTAATGTATTTGCCACAGTACACACGTCTGCACCCACAAACAAGCACGCAAGCATACCTATCTGCCAGCGATAAGCTCCAGTAGAGCGGAGCAGTATGCTGCGACATGCAGGAACAAGAGTAGCAGCAGAGTTACGATTGCACAGAAGTCCGACGTGCCTCAGGAATTCATTGATTTAGGCAGGTCATTATAACGCTCTGTATAGCTGCCTTCTTGTACGTTCCAGGCACTTGTGCCGTACCATGCCAGGTTGCATACACAGCTTACGAATAACACCACAACTGATCTATCAATATGCAAAGCTGGTTAGTGACAACAGGGAGAGCGAGAGAGTACGCACTCACCACAAACTGGCCCAGCAAAGTCGGTAGCCGTGGCTGTTTGCTGAGAGAAGAATGGGTATGACAGAAGTTAATACATGACAGAAGTCAAAATTGTAGGTTTTAGTGAGGAGGACAATGAAAAAAAATTGTGTTTGCGAGGGGGAGAGCAGCAACACAAGCAAAGTTGCCCCTCGGACGTTTCAGAAATGAGGCACATTTGTACAGCCTTTATTATCATTGATATCATTGCAGATTTGCCTAATTTTGCGTTGAGCTGCAAAAAACACACAAGAAGGGAATACAGGAATACAATTCTTGACACACCTGAAGATGGGAGCTTCCGTCACAAGGCCCTGAGAGGTAGAGTTGGGCGATGCATGGGATGAAAACAGGATCGTATAAACAACAAAAGAGTTGGGCGATGCATGGGATGAAAAACAGGATCGTAACAACAACACATTTTCATACGCTGTTTGTGGAACGGCAACATGCCCTTAATTGCTGGGTAGCTACCGAGGCATGGCCTTAGACCAAATTTCCATTTGCTCAAGGCCTTCAACTGGAAAATATCGCAATCAGGGATTACATCCATGTTGTCAAGCCACAGCCCTTGACATATTTGAAGTGGATTGCTTCTTGAGTAGCAGGTCAGAACTGTATTTCCTACCATACAAGACCATGCACAGGTAAATTATTCCCTGCTTGAATTCCCATTCACGTGTACGCACTGTATACGCGCAATGCTTTGGCCCACCCGTTTCGCATTTCTATTATTTTATAGCATGTGTGAAGGGGTCAACAGCTCGTCGATACCTTTGGGCTCCAAAAACCAGAAGTTGTCCAATCTGTCAGCGGCCACTCTGGGAGGTTGAGCTCTTCTATCAGCTTGAAAATATTCTTGTACGAGTACCAGAATCCTACAGATCAGGTACAAAGCAGAATCGCGAAAAGGTGCTGTTCAAATTCAAGCAATATCCCTCCATTTGAACTGGCTTTTCACGGTGACCTCCAACTGAGGTCAGCCAATTCGATTGACTTTATAACTCACCCTTCATCCCTGCCTCCACAGCCTGCCCTTTCTTTGTACGAAAGCCTGAGGAGAGGCCGCCTGTTAAGCGTGAAGGTAAGAGCTACCACTTGAAAATGGGAGCGTGGTAAAAACAGGGATGGTTTGAATTGTAAATACATCTTGTGAGAAACGATGATGCTTGCTCAAGGCTTGCGTGCTGTTGCGATATGGAAAAGCCAGTAACTCTGAAGAGCCAGCACCTTTGAGGTGGTCCTGATATTATGCCAGTGTCATCAACAAGTCTATTGAGAAAATGTGTCCAGCTGCAAGCAGCGTGCCCTTCCTTCTTTCTGCTTCGCAGCTGCCTACCTGGGTTTGACTGCGCATCTAATAGAGTCACGTTGTAATTTTTACACTCTGACAGATGATTTGCAGCCCCAAATCCAGCCCTGTGAATTTGTTGCACAGGTGTGTACGTGGTGTGTGTGTATATGTGTGTATGTGTTTGTGTGTGTTTGTGTGTATGTGTGTGGTGTGTGTGTATGTGTGTGTATGTGTGTGCGTGTGTGTGTGCGTGTGTGTTTGTGTGTGTGTTTGTTTGTGTGTGTGTGTGTGTGTGTGTGTGTGTGTGTGTGTGTGTGTGTGTGTGTGTGTGTGTGTGTGTGTGTGTGTGTGTGTGTGTGTGTGTGTGCGCGCGTGCGTGCGTGCGTGCGTGCGTGCGTGCGTGCGTGCATGCGTGTGTGTGTGTGTGTGTGTGTGTGTGTGTATGTGTGTGTGTGCGTGTGCGTGTGTGAGTGCGTGCGCGCGTGTGTGCAAGTTTGTGGTGGTATTGAGTCCTCATCTTACCAGCCTCCACCAACTACTATCACATTTTTAGAGGCCTCTACTATCACATTTTTTGAGGCCCTCTTCTTGTGTGTGTGAGTCTTACGTGGACCAATAAACACATGCGAGGCCAACGAATTCGAAAGCAACATAATGATAATTAATGTTAACCTGAATCAAGCCCCAGTTAGTTTATGCGGTGGAATTTTCGTGGGACTGTAATGTATCAATAAATGCTAAAATACGGTAGAATGGAAAGAAAACGGTGGAAATTGGGAGCGTATCTTTCGGGGAGTAAACGAGGCTTTTGGTCAGATGAGCCTGGAGAAAGCAGTACAGTTACACAAAACACCGCCTTTCAGATGTCTGATCTTATACAAGTTTCCTATTTTTGTTCTGTAATTCAGTGTACTTCATTATATATTCATGATGCATAGATCTTGACATTACTAGCGGCTCCCTTGGCAGCATCCTTTACTTCAGATTACGACTATGATTATGAGCAAGCTTGTTTAGAATTGGCATTTAAGTTTCCCAAATGGGAGCATCATGCTGCGTGGCCTTATCTTTTACGTTATGGATCAACCAGGATCAACCGTCACCTCTTCACCGTAATAGGCAAGTCACCTTGATGGAAAGCCACAACAGAGCAGTTCGACCCTAGATGTGCAACTTAATAAGAAGCAAAGCGAGCAAAGCCATAACTGTTCAGGCAGAGCTCAGGTCTGCACCAGCCGCCATGTAAGTACAAGAAAGCAAAACAAGACCAGTCTGGTAAAGCTGTGTGCAAACAAGCAAACAAGTCTCAGCATCTTAGTCCTCACTCCCAGGGATGTAACCAAAATAACCAAGCAAACGAGCACCATAACGAACGCATTTCCACTGATGTCCAATACTCCCCCAGCATAAGAGCACCATGAAGAAAATTTAGGTAGCTCGAGCAAGTTAAAAAAAGGAAAAAGACTTCCTAAGCTCACTAACGGATGGTCTTGGCAAAATAAAAGGGCGTGCACCTCGTCTTGGACATGCACAGAGGCCTTTATGTTGTTCCTGTGCGGCGCTCAGCTGGTTCTGTGGTCTATTGTCCTCAAAGTATTTGATCTCCATAAGGTGAATGTCACGTTGAAGAATGCTGAGATCTTTGGGTTGGTGCTGTCTGGAAAAGGTGGATCTGTTGGTGGCGGCTTGCGGTGCTGTAGAAGTGCTCCCAATCTTCCTCAGCTGCCCCCTGCCACTCCTAAGAATCCTCCCCCCTTCATTGCTAGTATGTAGCTTTTTTGTTCTCGCGGAGATGGGAGCAACCAGTATAGCATCCGGGCGGTTGGAGGTAAACCTATTTTTGTCTGGGAAGTGGGGTGGAAAGAGCCACTTTGGTATAATCCTAGTTTCAGCTGTATCGGGAATCTGAGGATTTTGCATAGCCAGCCGTTTGCTGCTACCTATATCCATGCAGACAAAGCAGGATCCTAGGGAGCCTTTTTTTTACTGATGGCTTTGAAAATCATACTGCATGCTGAGCAGTGTCTCTCAGTGATCATATTTCTTATTTGCGTGTGTTGGCATCCAGAGAGGATATGCAGGGCACTGTCTAGTTAAAGGCAGAGGGTGCAAGTTGGGCTTATTGAGTGCTTAAACCATACCGCATGCTTTTAATTGTACAGGGTTCCTGTTCTGTACTTTATAATGATGCACTTGGTTTTAACAGGGACATAGGACGCTGTTAGTTAAGCGTTGCTAGCGGCTCCATTTGCAGTCTGCCATTTTTCATAAGGGTCTGGTTATTCATGGTAGTTTGCTACGGTATTGGCCTTTCCTAGTTTGTGGAGGGGGTGCATGTGTGCTTGCAAGGCGTCATGGTAATTGGATAGGTACCAGAGCCTTGAGGTAGGTGACTGGGCTGTGTTTGGGTGGTTTTGTATGATTCGATGTTCTTCATATTCTTTTGCAAGCCAGTAGGTGTTGTAAAAAGGATTCCACTCAGGGACAGCTGTTTTGCAATGATGGAAGTATCCGCAACGTCAAAGTTGGTTGTGATTGATTCTCTAGCAAGAGCGTCAGCAAATTCATTGCCTATAATACCTGCGTGGGATTTTACATTGAGAAAATCAATGGGCGATGGTGACTGGTGGATTGCTGTGGCAATGGATTGGAAAACATCTCCCTGAATGTGATGGCGGTGGAGGTTTGGGTGTGAGAGCTGCTTTTTAATTTGGTGCATTGAGGTTAGGGTACCTGTGGCTATATGGGAGTAGCCGTGAATGATTGCGGCTACTATAGCTGCTAGCTCTGCACGCGAGATGGTATTGGTTATACCTACGCCTGTTGGAATCACGTAATGGGATATGTTCATGCTAGCATGGTACACCTGATCTTGTGTCTTGCCCTTCTTCGCGTTTTTGAAGACTGCCTAGGTTCAGTCCCGCCAATTTGTACTTAACGGATCAGGTTTGGGCTGGAGCTGTGTTGAATCGCTTCGTCAAAGCTCTGAGGTGGGTCCTATTGTTGTCTTGGGTACTATTGTTATCTTGGGGGCCTTGTGGGGTTTGATGAAGATGGTCTCTGGGTAGTTTCTTTACTTTATTCAGGCCAGGAGTTTTTTCAGTGCTTAGTGCAGAGGGTTAGGGGTCATTATGAATGCATCAATTCCCCACTTTGCCTCAGGAATTTCTTTGGCAAGCTCTTTTCGACAATTTTTATTGCAAGCATTGAGGCAGTAGTTATCATAAATGAGAGGGTTAGGGTTCTTGATTGCGAACCTTTTTGAGCAAATAAATTGGGTAAAAGTGGGAGTCTGTGGACATGTCCAAAAGTCAGAGGCACACGCGCCCGGTTGCAAGCCGCGGGGGGAGTCAAGTCAATGGAGCAGCAACTCACTCCAAACTTTCATAATTGTGCCTGAGATAGTCGGTGGACTTCTGAAGAAATGGAAGCAATGTGGGGCTAGGCAGGCCTGTTGTGGGTGCCTGGCAGGTCATGTGTGCATGGCCGTCCTTATCTCAATTCTTGCCCCATAACTCTGCAACACTTCAGTTTCAGATCTTGATAAGTATGCAGATAGATGCAGAATTCAAAAAGGAGCAAATTTGGTAACCTTATCTCAATTCTTGCCCCATAACTCTGCAACACTTCAGTTTCAGATCTTGATAAGTATGCAGATAGATGCAGAATTCAAAAAGGAGCAAATTTGGTAACCTTTTTTGTCTGGTGGGGGCACTGGAAGGGGGGTTTGGAGGTATACGTGCCTTCCAAAAAAATATTAACCCTCCTTGAGACAACTTTACTATCTGGCTGCGTTTTCTCTTTTCAGTGGTATGTGGGCGAGCAGATTGTGTCTGCCGTGCATGTTTTGCTGGCTGGTTTTGTGGGGGAGCGTCAAGCTGGGTAGCAGGTGCAAGTTCAGACAGGCCTTCAATGGCTTTAGTTTGAAGCAGGTTGGGGGATGGTGAGACATTGAGCCTACAGAGTCATGGCTTCTTTTAGTTCGGTTGGAGCTTCTTTGTAAGTAACGTAATGAGCGTGGGGTTTGTGATGGAGGGGCAGGTGGCATCGTGAAAGTGGGATGGTGCTGTGCTTGAAAGAGCCACGTGTGGGGAATGTTTTGTATGCTGTGCGTTTTCTGGGCCAAGCATTGACGTCTGGAGAGAGTGTTTGGATTGATGAAGGTGTTAGTTTATTTTGAGTGGCACGTCTTTGGATTTTTGTTGGACATTCGGCTGCTATTGTAGCGGGAGAGAAAGACGTATGTGGTTCTGAGCATGGTTCAAACACAGGTCTGATTCGTCTAGCATCTTCCGGTAGATCTGTGCGTGTGAGAGGTGGCTGTCTAATGAGGTTCTTGGTAATAGGAAGCCAATGTTGTGTTGTTGAGCGTGGTTGTGCTGCAGGTGTTGCGTGGGTGGGCACGCTCTGTTGGGGTTGAGAGTACGTATGCAAAATCAGGGGGCACGTCATCATGATGCGCCAATGTATTGATATGTGTGTCCAGGAGGGCTCTTTGAAGGAGGGATTTCTTAATTTACAGTGGACAATCAGGGCTTTTTAACTTGTTTTTCTGTCTTGAAGGAGATATGTAATGGAGGCAGTGCTTAGCTCTTCTGTTTCTGGCATGTTAGCGATGGCTACAAGCCTGTTAAGTGCTACAACGTGCTTTTAGAAAACTCAGGAGTGCTTATCTTTGCTAAGTTTTTTCCCAAGAAATCATGTACCCCTCGTTTGCTGACGTGAGATTGTGAAAGCCGTTGATGCGTAGGAATAAGTGGTTTTGATAATGCAGTTAATGAGGGTGGTCATTGCATGGGGAGGGGGGGTTCGGGCAAAAGTGAGTTCTGAAACAAGTTTGAGATCAGCTAGGGATACACAATTTCCTTTCATAACTAGGTTTAGGTTACTGGCGTGGATGGAAGAGGCATATATCATATATAGCGATGTGACCTTACCTAAGTCTCCGCAGAAAATATGCACCTCTGTTTCCCTCAACAGGAGCTCACGATGTGTTTACTTTCTTGAGCCAGGACAATAACAAGCTTTATTATTTCCTCCATGAACTAATTGCGTTGCTTTTATGAGCAGGCTAGCAGTCGCACTTCTTGACTGAAGGCCTTTTTCTGTAAACGTTCCTTGAAAAAAAATTAAAAGACTCCGCTGGCAGTGATGACACAGCCAGCATGAGGGGAATTTTGATATTATTTGTAACGCCTTTCTTTCTTATCTTCTCTAACTTACTTTTCCAAGGTTTTATAGGCTAGCAGTCGCACTTTTTGAATCAAGGTATTTTTTGTAAACCTTGAAAACATAAGATGTTATACTCTTGGCTGAGTGCAGAGATTAGCCGACAGCACCAGCCGAGCACCAACTGACACAAAAGTCACCTCAACTTGCCATACATCAAGGTTCTTTCTTACAATTCTCAAGCAAATATTGCTCGGGTACATTTAATCGTTCAAATCGCATCACAAGGCTAAAAAACATACTTCTTTGTTCATGAATTGCAGGAAAGCATCAACTGAAGAAAAACAATTTAAGGAAACATGGCCTCAAAATACAAGGAGAAGGATAAATGAAATCAACCACTTATGCTCTAGAGAAGCCCCCCACGCGTACCCGTGTCACCCTTGTCTTGGCAAGAGGTGAGCGGGCTTCTTAGGCGATGTTTGTACTTTGCCTGATTACTCGACAACGATGTCTAAGGCGGCAGAAGCTTTAAACTAGCGGCTTGGCAAGCTGCGCATGGAAAGAACAAGGTGACATGATGTTACGTGCAATCAAATCCGGGTTTGGCACTCGCTCATGTATGCAAATTGCACTCGCTCATGTAATTGCATTCAATTTGCATCGCTTGAGGCAGAGAAAAGAGCATGAAACACAAGCTCATAGTATCAGGCAGTGCAGCTGCCTCATACCTGTGTTGCAACCCTACACTCCAATGCCCTTACTCCACATACAAAAACATTAGACAGTCTATTCACCTAAGCTTTAAACTTTCCGGTCTTCTTCCCACTCCCTGGTGGTGACTTCTTTCCGCCTTTTTTTGGCTTCTTCTGCAGGCTTGCTAGCCTGTCCCTTTCTTGAACCTGTAAAAGTTCAAAACCCCGGTGGTCAGCAACAAGCTGACCACACACACCAGGCCATCACCTACTCACCATCATGTTGACAAACTCGTCGTAGTTGACCTGACCATCGTTGTCCACATCGGCCTCCCTGATCATCTCCTCCACTTCCTGCTCTGACAGCTTCTCACCCAAGTTGGTCATCACGTGCCTCAACTGAGAGAAAGGAAAGCGAATGGCTGGTTGTCGTGATATTATTCGAAATTTTGTTGCCTTGACACTTCATGCAATAAATGGGACAACAGCTGCGTGCGTTCTTAATCATGCCAGCTTGGTGAGTGCGTGAGCGAGTGTGTGTGTATTCATGTGTGTGTGTACAGCTCAATGGCTTCCCATTTGCATGTGTATGTGTGTGTGTGTGTGTGTGTGTGTGTGTGTGTGCGTGTGTGTGTGTGTGTGTGTGTGTGTGTGTGTGTGTGTGTATGCGAGTGCGCACGCAAGTGAGAGAGATTCTCCTTTTCCCTGGATCCTCAAGCGAGTGGTTTGCTCACCTCAGCTGCAGAGATGAAGCCATTGCCATCACGGTCAAAAACTTTGAAGGCCTCGCGTAGCTCCTCCTCCTGGTCTGTCTCCTGCACACACACACACACACACACACAAAATGGACAGCCATTGAGCAACGCGTAGGACAAGGGGGTGTGGGCAGGACGGGGAAGGCAAGACAGCTCTTGAGCTGTCACGGATCCGCCCTAATCAGACCACCCTTCGTTCGCCTCCCTTACCTTCATCTTACGAGCCATCAGCATCAGGAATTCAGGGAAGTCGATGGTGCCGTTGCCGTCTGCGTCCACCTCGTTAATCATGTCTTGCAACTCCGACTCCGTGGGGTTTTGGCCCAGGGAACGCATGACGGTGCCCAGCTCTGTGGGGAGGAGGACGGGTGCACGAGTGAGACACAGCTATTGTCCAAGGGGAGAGAGTGTAAATTGTTGCAAGGGGAGAGAGGAGAAAAGAAACAGGAGAATGCCACTAAACAAGGTCTCACACCTGCCCCTTACCTTTGGTGGTGATGGTGCCTGCCGTCAGTCAGAGCCAGATATAAGGGAGAGGCAGGGATGGAAGAAAGGAGGGGGTTAGCAGGTCTGATATCTGGAGGGGGTTGAGCTAGCTGCCATGCTTGCAAGCTTGCCTAGCACACAACACAGTGGACAACAGACACCCTGAGACTCTGACATGAGGCTACTGCTTGTGCTTGAGGGGCTACTGCTTGTGCTTGTGCCTTCCACGATTCAAACATGCGAGACCTCCCGAGTCGTTGTGCCTGTGCTTGCTCACCATCTCCGTCCTTGTCGAACAGCGCAAACGCCCTGTGTGTTGGTGGGTTGAAGAAAGAGGGGGTGGGTACGCGAAGCAGGTTTTGGAGGCCTGGGCACATAGGCCTACAGAACTTTGACCAGGTGTGTGTGAGTGTGTGCGGATGTGTTTGTACGCACTCTTTGAACTCCATTATCTGGTCCTCCGTCAGTTGATACTCGCCAACGGCGCTGCCTTTCGCTCCAGAAGCCATGGCTGATGTGTGGGTGGGTAAGTAGAAGGGGAAACGAGCGAGAGGAAAGGATTAAGATATATTAAACTTGTGCTGTCGCGAGTAGAATCTAAGGAAAACCGAAAGTGACCTATAAACTCAACGTAAACGTTTTTCTTTTTTGTCTTACGGCGTAGCAGGCATGTTATGTACTGAGGAATGAGGTAGAATGGAGCACGAGAGTGGCAGCAAGCTCCTAGGACTCATAGATGACGAGGATGTACCAGAAGACTGTGACCTGCCCGCTGCGGTCATCGCGGAGTTCAAAGAGGCAAGCGCTTGCACATCAGCACACACACACACACACACACACACACACACACACACACACACATTGGCACACACATCAACACACAAACACTCATTGACACACACATTGGCACACACATCGACACACACATATTGACACACCCACACACATATTGAAACACACACATTGTTACACACATACACTCAACACACACACACACACACATTGACTTGCACACATTGACTCACACACATTGGCATACACGCACACACACTCGCACACTCACACAGGTACACGAAATCACACACCCAAACACTCACACAGACACACACGCACATGACACACATACGCTCACACGAATGCACACACACACATACACCATACACACACTCACACTCACACTCACACACACAAATACACACACAGACACAAACACACACAAACACGCACACACACACACAAACACAAGACAAACTTGCTCACTCTCACGTCATGTCTGCACATTTCTTGCATGCACCCACTGACTCTATATACTTTCTGTTTTGGATTGCAGGCTTTTAACGCTGTAGACCTGGTGCGTGATGTCCTTGTAGTTGCCTGACTTGCCAGCCACTCAGAATTGACGACGTACACGTTTTAAAGATCACTCATCAATCTCCTTGTATCTTTCACTCACAGGATGAGGATGGTACGTTCTGATCACGCTTTCAGGTTTGTTTTCTTGCTCACTTTGAACTGACCCTCTTACATTTCCCTCCTCAGGCCATATTAATCCTTCTGGTAAGGCTTTTAAGCATCGAAGTGCTTGTTTGCCTCTCCTCTGTTTGGCTCATGCAGTTATGTTTCATCATTTCAGTTGCTTTTTTGCTGCAAATGAGTAGGCGAGACATTCTGAACCAGCTTGCACCTTGCATTGTGCATCATCACTAGGTACTAGGCCCTTCTTACTCCATGCACGACATGTAGCTTGCCGTTTCTGCATGTAGAGCTGCAGAGGGCCATGGCTGCTCTCTCTGTGAAAGTTACGTCAGCACAATCTGAAGAGATGATCAAGGAGCTTGATGTTAATGCCAGAGGCGCCATCCAGCTGCCCCAGTTCATCATACTGATGGAGCGCCACACACAGGTCAGAGTCTTAGTGTCGATCCTTGCTCTTTTTATAAGCAGATTGTTTCAGGTACCTACCTGTCTTGCATTCTGTATGTCAGCGTCATAATATAAGACTCGTACAGTCATATAGACAACATATAGACAACATCTTGGGCGTCTCTAATGAAACGGACTAACCCAAAACTGCTGACCTGCGTAAGAGGACACTCCACGTTGAGATCTGAGCCCCTGGGCCTTACACTGCACCCTTTTACGGTGTCTATGGGAGGGGGAGGATAGGACGCCCACAGTGGCTTCACTGGCTCAACGTTGAAACACCTGGGACGCGATCAAAGCAAGTACTTGAGGGCTCCTTTTTTTGCAACCACTATTAACCCCATGCATTAGCTGGACGGCACATCTAACAATTGAAGCTTCTTACCGCGTGACCTGCTGTGTCTTATGGTGGGGTTGATCCTTATGGATTACCTCTGTGCATGAGCAGCAGAAATGAGCTTGGACGTCACAAGTTACGCACAGAGGGACGGTCTGTCTCTTTGTATTGTGTTATGCTACTGCCTTCTCAACTGGCCAAGGCGTAAACCGTTTTCTGGCTGGCTGTACATAAGCCTTATATTTAACATCTTTAACCTGCAAAGACACCTGCCATAGAATCTTCCTCTATTTATTCATTTCCATCAAAAATGAGCCATTTTTACAAGCTCAGCACGTCCACAAAAGTGCTTTACACGTTGCAGCCAGTTTAAAAGGATTTCACCCCACATGCGAGCCGCTAACCACAGTGCAAATGCTTTTCACTAAATTGAGCCTGACACGATCGTGCATGTGTCGTCTCTAGAGCTTGTTGATGAACTATGAAAATGCATCGACCGCAAAAGCATTATGCTCACACTTAACTTGGCAATGTGGGACAATGTAGTCTACTAAGATGATTGCTCCTGTAATATATGATGATGCTATTGAAAAAGATACAATGCGACAATGCGCTTGACGACTCCCTAAAATGGCAAAGATTCAGCAAGCTGAAATCCGGTATTTTTATGATGCAGTAACACAATGATTTCCCCAATGTGCATCTGGGACAATCTGGACAAGCAAATGCTCTTTGTTCCACTATGGGACCGGCAGAATTAGCGCACCAGGTGTAATGCCTCAGAATAATTGGGATACTTTCTAGCAACAAAAGATGCCGTGCCGTTAACTTGACCGTAAAAAGTTGGTCTCCATTGTATTTCCCATAGGACAGATGCACCATAGGGCTATCTCCCTGCTTACACGCGTCCAGTCTCTTAGAAGAAATAGTTGGAGGGTGGTGACGCGCAGATTTTCAATGTTTGAAACATGATGAGGGAGGGATATATCCCTTTCAGCCTATGGGACGAAAAGCAGTTGCTAAAGCTGTCAACATTAACCTACATGCATTCAAGCTGAGTCTTGCAGTGCCCAATCAAAAACCCAAGTCCTGAAAATGGCAAAGGAGATAGGACAAGGACTAGCTTAATGAGTCAACTTAAAACCACGATGGCCTCCAGCTTGGTTGACTGTTCAACCTACGAGGGATGGCCCGCCCCAAAATTTCAATCAAGAAGATCAAATTTACAAATATAGTAGTAATGGGCTTGATTAAGAACAGTATAAACATACCTATGACCTTTTCTTATGCAACCGTGGCACGCTTTTGGTAAATTTTGCAGAACTCTGGTGCAGAGCAAGAGCTCATTGATGCCTTCAAAGTTTTTGATTCGGTGGGCAATGGCAGATTGAAGGCGACTGAGGTGGGTGCACGTTCCCTATGCCAGTGAATGAAGCTTTTTAAAGAATTGTATGCGCTGAATGACTTGTAAGAAAAGAACAAAAAGGTAAGCAGATGTTTAAGCTAGCATTGCCTGCGTCAAATGCCAGGAGCCCTAAGTTATCTTCCTGCTGATTTGTCATAACACTCGCATATAATCTTTGGCTTCGTGAAATGCTCTATTTGAAAGCCTCCTTGAGTGGGCTTAAAAGTGATGCAGGTGATAGGCGGCTCTGCTTAAGATGACTATTAGCAGAGAAAGTGCAATGTAAAGAGCTAGCAGAAACAAATATAATGTTACAAACTTAGGTAAGTATAAGAAAGCGATGCTCTGGTCACAGAGTTGTGTCGGCATGCCTGGCACAGCCTTGCTAGACAGTGATGTTCAGCCAATGTGGATACCTGGAGTGTATGTGCGCTACCTTTCCAGCCTGGCATGGCTGTCCAGACCCTGACTTTTAGCCCAAAATTTTCTGCAGCACTATTTTTTCTGCAAGATGTGCAGACCTATACCATCTGGCACATTGCAGAATACAGTTTATTAATACTTGCTTAATGCTTTCCATACTTTACAGTTACGGCACATCCTAACAAGTTTAGGAGAGACTTTGAGTGAGAAGGAAGTTGAAGAGCTTATCCGAGAAGTTGACGTCGATGGTGATGGAGAAATACTCTGCAAAGAGTTTGCCAGCATCATGGTGAGTGGGTTGTTTTCAAACTGCTGCTCAATGAAGTGCTTTCATCTGATCATGATTAGCTAGGCCAATCCATTCATGTGCCCCGTGTATGACTTCACAGACCATGCTTTACAGATTTCCTGCCCAAATAAAATTGCCGTCATCGGACATGTGCGCACGCCAGATTAGAATTTTAAGGAAAATAACAGTACGTCCGTATACTCCTAATGTAAATTCCTGTCTTTGCCTCCATACTTGCAGTTGGCCCGTGGATAAGCTTCGTAGGGCCTGCAAATAGCCACTTGACTTAGTGAGGATGCACAGTTGGCCTGTGCAAGTCTCAGCAAATTGCAAGGGGCGGTGGTGCTTAATCAGAAACTAAAAGGCAACGACGCATTTTGTGCTGGTGAAATTGCGTGTCGGATTTTGATGATGTGGTCTCTGCTCTTCTACTTGACTTAATTAAGATGAGAGTGTGAGGGCAATAACGCTTTTGGAGGAGGGTGGCTTAAAAGTGTGCCTATTTCATTTAATCCGTCCGCTGGCTTGCTGCCCCCCTCCTGTTGCCTTCACTCTTCCCCTTGACCTTCCTTTCCCCTAGCCTCCCCTACCAGCCTCGCATCCTGTGTCCTTTGCTGCTTGCTCATATGTGAATGACAGTAAATTAGAGAGTGTTGAACATACATACAGATATTTAGCACAACTTGCGATGCCTGTTTTCAATGTATTCACGGTACCAAAGTGGCTTACTTTTCCTTGATCAATGTGGGGAGTGGTTTTCACTGCCAGCGTATTTTTTTCTCTTTTAATGTATTCAAGTAACACAATTGAAGCTGTTGTAAGCTTGGCCTAAACCCAGCCAGCTTATGAAGGCCTGGTGACTCCACAACAGAGTTGACAGAATGGATACGGAGCTTGTTGACAAGCTCTTTATCTGTGAGAAACAGACCCAAACCCAGCGTGTCACAGGCTATGCTCGTAGTGGTAACACATCCAGCATTAACTGAGGACGGGTCAATCAAATGCCACCTACCTATAGCCCCCAACCACCAAATTAAGTATTTAGCCACTTGAAGATCCTTGCGTGCAGTTTAATTTTGCTTGTACATTTAAAGGATGATTTTTTATGGTATTGGAGGGCCCATTTCTCAATGGAACGAGGCTTTTAGTGGACCAAATACTGCTCCTGGGATGTTGGTATTTGCCGACCACCTTGAGCCCTTGCCTTCTTTCGGATCTTTTGCCAGTCAGTTATTGTGTTGATGCCGTTGTCAAACTCAAACATCTGGTTTACAATTTTGAATGCCCCTGTCACGCCCAATTGTTGGCAGTGACGAATCGTGTGACAGAGCAGTTAAGTTGGTTGACAGTTGAGAGTTTCTTTATGTCTTGTTTAATAAGTTGGATGGCCAGTCTTATTGATGACCTTATGTTATGGATTTGATAGTTTGGGTAATCAGTTGACAATTGACAATATGTGAGCATTCAACAAGGTACCCATAGAGCGGAATTAAGAGCCCCTGTACCATGCAAGGTCTCCGACTCGTTCGTTTAGTCATGTGTAACCACAGTGAGGCCGAGAGGTCTGTCTGAGTCAGTGGTCCCGGATCCGGGAAGGAGCAGCAGTGTAAGATCTTGAGCCAATCAAAGATGAGTGACACTAGAAGACACTTACATGTGTGCAGATTAGTAGATGTGCTGAGTCTTATTATTTGCAGAGACGGTAATTTGATCTGACACCCCCGATTTTTATGCTTACTTCTTTGCATACTTTCTCTTGTATTGCCAGAGCACGTCTGGAGGGTTGGTTATATGATGGACAGAAGTTATGAGCCGTTCCTTCCGCTTCATCAGACGTTTGCTCTAAAAATAAGAAGCGTCCCCTTCGGATTGTAGGTGGTTGTGTTTCTTGTGCGTCTGCGTGTTGGGCTGGGTTCTGTATAATGTAGCTTGATGGCGTAGCTCAGAAATCACTTTCCATGTCCAGGTGGCAGGCAAGGCATCTGGTGTGTTGTTGCTCGGGTCCAATGCCAGTCCAGTTTTCTGGGCAGTATTGGTATTATTCATTCTTTTTTCTATACATATGCAGGTTTCGTTGTTCTTGTGGCTGAGCAGTCGTTTGGCTGCATTTTCTGCCTCAGCAGAATCAAACTCTTCGTTCACTAGGGCTGTTGGTCTATTTAGAGCAACTATTTGTTTTACTTTTACTATCCTGCTTCCATATACCCTTTTCAGTTCTGTGCCCAGTCATTATGTGCGAGCCATTTTATTCTGTGAGTTCATGCAGACCATGTATGACCAGTGCCATGAGGGGCTGTGCTATGGCTTGTATTAGCTTGAAAAATGAAGAAGAGGGAGCTGTGCCACTTAGGAATACTTCACTGATGATAAGCTTATTTCGTGCATTGAGCAAGGGCGTTTTATTGATGCCTTTGACCAGGCGCATTTGGCTTATATGTACATTAATGAGTTGTCTCGTTTGCATATTGTACTTGAGCTAATTCTTATGTAGCCAGGCGACTGAGAAGCTAGTTGAAAGCTAGTAGTAGGAATGCAGCATGATCTCGACAGTGCATATACTTTCTGGATGCCAACACACGCAAATAAGAAATATGATCACTGAGAGACAGCTTAGCATGCAGCATGATCTTCAAAGCCATCAGCAAGACAGTCTCCCTAGGATCCTGCTTTGTCTGCATGAATATAGCAGCAAACGGCTGGCTATGCAAAATCTTCAGATTCTCGATACAGCTGAAACTAGGATTATACCAAAGTGGCTGTTTTCACCCACTTCTCAGATAAAAACCGATATACCGCCCTGATATTATACTGGTTGCTCCCATCTCCGCGAGAACCAAAAAGCTACATACTAGCAATGAAGGGGGGTGGGTTCTTAGGAGTGGCAGGGGGCAATTGAAGTGGACTGGGAGCACCTCAGCAGCACCGCCAGCCATTAGGAGATCCACCTTCCCCAGACAGCACCGGCTTAAAGATCTCAGTATTCTCCAACATGGCATTCACCTCATTGAGATCAATTACTGTGAGGACATTAGATTGCATAACCAGCTGAGCGCCGCGCAGGAACAGCACAAAGGCCTCTGCTCCTTCCTCCAAGGAGCCTCTGTTACCCTCCGCGCCATCTTTTGGGAGTGGGTGGCACCATCTACAATTATCACACGCTGGAGCCTTTCAAGGAGCTGGGTCTTGATTTTCAAAAAGCTATGGAACTTGCTTCCAAGCCTCATGTTCATTCTGTCAATATTGCTGCCAAACTCGTCCATACCAGACGTGCCCTTTACAGCACTATTATCAACTCTCATCATTAGACGGTTTCAGGTCAAGCCTCCACCCTCCTGATCCCCGTTGATGCTTTTCTTGTTCTTTGGCGGAGGAGTTTTACGGTATGTGTGGTTTAAACAGAGATATACGAGGCTGTTAGGTAGGCGTTGCTGGCGGCAGTGCCATTTTTGACATGGGTCGGTAGTATCCATGATAGTTTGCTACGTATTGATATTTTCTAGTTTGTGGAGGGGGTGCAGGTGTGCTTGCAAGGTATCATGGTAATTGGATAGGTACCAAAGCCTTGAAGTAGGTGACTGGGCTGTGTTTGGTTGATGTAAAATTTGATGTTCTTCTTCTTTTGCAAGCCAGTAAAATAATAGAAGGGATTTCCCTCAGGGCCAGCTCTTTTGATAGAGGTTTCTGAAACGTCAGAGTAGATAGTGATTGACTTTCCAGCAAGATTGTCAGCATATTTGTTGCCTCTAATACCTGCATGAAATTTGACTTTGTAGAAATGAATGGGCGATGGTGACTGGTGAATTGCTTTGGCTAGGGATTGGAGGACATCTTCCTGGATGTGGTGGCGGTGGAGGTTTGGGTGTGAGCGCTGATCTTTAATTTGGTGCATTGAGGTAAGGCTGTCTGTGGCTATATGGGAGAAGTCGTGAATGATTGCGGCTGCTATAGCTGCTAGCTCTGCACGTGAGATGGTATTGGTTATACCTACGCTTCTATGGTTCACGTTATGGGGCACGTTTAATGTCTTGCCCTTCTTTGTGTTTTATAAGACTGCCATCAGGTTTGGGATGGAGCTGTGTTGGGTCGCTTCGTCAGAGCACTGTGGTCGGTCCAGGGTACTTGTTTTATCTTGGGGGTCCTAGTGGGATTTGATGAAGGTGGTCGCTGGGTAGTTTCTTACTTTTTTGAGGCCAGAAATTTATGTGCAGAGGGGTAGGGGTCGTTATGAATGTAATTGATTTCCCACTTTGCCTCAGAATTTTCTTTGGCAAGCTCTTTTAACCAATTTTTGTTGCAAGCATTGATGCCATTTCTGCCTTTAAGTATTCCATATGGCAATGATGTGCATCTCCCAATTGTGTTTGGGAAGGGGCGTCTGTTTATTGTCCAGAAGGGTATTTCTGCATAATGAAGTTGGTCTGATGGTATGGAGCCCAATAATTTGCATATGTGCGGGAATCTGCGGTAGAGCGATGCGTAGGGACTTGTGGTCATCCTTTTATTCCAGGAGGGAAGACACATGAAAATAGCTGTTGCCTCTGTGCTAAGGGCAGCAGAGTAAATTGTATGCCTTATTGCTAAATACATGGTGTTTTTATGGTAAATGGGATGGCAGATAGAACAACCAGAGAACTTGGAGGAGAAGGTGTTGCAGTTTACCCTGAAGGCCTTATCTCTTGGATGTTCACTCCAGTATTGGGGGAGCGTGGGGTCATAGTCAAGGGGGGATGCCATTTTTCTTTTGTGACTAGGGCCCACTTTTGAAAGGCGACAGTGATGTGGGAGGGGAGTATCCGTTAGAATGAGTTTTTAATTTTTTTGCTTGCATGTCTGGAGGTAGCAATCTTTGCGTGATATGAGGCCTACGAGTTCTGATGCAAGATTCAGGGGTGGGGGGGTGGGGGGGTGGCGGTGTTGTCATGTAAGCCGCTGTATCTAACCTTCTCAGAAGCTCTTTGTAAAATGTTGAGGCGCTCAGGGGTGAGCATGCTATCGCATTTTCCGTCTACGTTGCAGATACAAGCTGCTGTGGCAGTGTACACTTCTGGGAGTATAGGGTCGTCTGAGGGAGATTCGGTGTCGTTTCCTTGGTGCTTCATGATGATATCAATGTCAGTGATCCAGTACTCGCAGCGCCCAGTGGTTGCGATGTCTACTTGAGGGTTGTCGGGCTGGATGTGAGAATTGGCTTTGTTCCGAAGTTTGATATCGTAGGGCCAATACGAATTTTTTTCTTGGTTGGCAGAGTACTTTTGTTTTTGAACAATGTATGTCTGGTGCAGTTTGCGGTAGACTTGGTGCCTTGATATCGATATGCTCCTCGTAAATTCGGAGGCTGCGTTTAAAACTTTCACAAGCGTTTTGTAGTTCTTCTGGCTCCTATCTTTTAGTGTTCAAAGAAACTTTTACCAGCTCTCTTTGGAGAGATGTAAAGGTCCTTTCTTTTTTTCCATTTTCTTTTTAGGTTAGCACAGGCTGGGCAGGCCCATGTGTCATTGGTGTCAATAGCCTCTTGCTCATGGACGTTGTAGCAGTTGGTTCTTAGCAGGCACTGCCAATGGTAGGTACAATTACAGACGTCGCATATGTACATGTCTTTAGAGGGAGCAGATCCAGTGATTCAAGCCCTAGATGGTAGGAGCCACTTCACAGGATGCACATTCAATATCAATGCGAGCAGCAGCGTGAGTGGTTAAAGGCCCCAAAAAAACTTTTGAATAGGGTTAGGGCCCATCTTTCTAAAATCATAGGAGCGTAGTGCGCGTGGTATTGCTTCTGTCTTTCTGGGGGATTAGCATCTCTACCCCTTTTGTTGCAAGTGTAGCATTTCAATCATGCATCTATGTGGTGGATGTCCAGATCATCATGATAAAGGGCCCCGTGTGGATATGTTTGTTGTCTGCTGGTAAAGGAGTCTTACGGTACTCTAAATCAAAGTCATGGTCTTCTTCAGCAGGAATGCTTTTGCGATTCCCACCTTCTAGACGGCACACCTCTGGAACTTGTCACTCAATTCAAATACCTTGGAACCATTCTTACTCGTGATGGGAGTATGTACACAGCTCTTCTCAAGAAGATGGCAGACAGTTTCAGGTCTGCCATAGCCAGAGTTTTGACTTTTCCACGTCTTCGCTTTGACTGCTGATCTGTATGGTTGTCAAGTATGTATGCGCCACTTCTTCTCTGACGCATGTGATTCCTCAAATACCACCCCACTTACTTCTCACATGCATCAGAGGAGAAGTGACATATGATTCCTCAAATACCACCCCGCATTTTACAGAAATGGCTTTTGGCAGTGCTCAAAAGGATTCTTGGAGTCAGAGACACCACTCTTTCATGGTGCGTTGTGCGAGAGTGTGGCCGGGAGCCTCTGCAATTCAACTGGTTTCGCGCTGCAATGCGATTGTACAAATCCCTTACTACCCAATGCAACAGTTCCACTATGAGCAAAGTTTTGCAAGCTGACATGCAAGTGAGCTCCAAGCCTCCTGAATGCTGGTCCTCCCACATTCTTTCAGCCATGGAAGGCTTGACACATGTTTAAAAAACAAGTTGTTGAACTGTGAGCCTATTGATCTCAGTCGGTTTGTCGTCGACCTCAGGGACAGACATCTAGAGTTTTGGGCACCTTTCTCTGATACCACCCTAGAGAGCGCAACAGCAAAACGCTTATTTATCACCAGTGGTGCGCACTGCCTGCACGAAGAGCTATGCTGATGGCGACAAAATTTCCGGGGAGGTTGCGCCCAACAAAGGCTTGAAACAGGGCTGCCCTCTGAGTCCCCTTCTGTATTCCCTTTATACCAATGGCATTGACAGGTTTTTGACCGTGCAGAGAGGTGCTGCCACTGCCTTGGATTCAGTTCAGGTCCCTCATTGTGATTACGCTGATGACATTGCTCTCACTTCAAACACAGCTGAATGTCTACAGTTCCAGCTAAACAAATTCC
>Ga0307968_1000174_pt1 | contig 40658 bp, 39 predicted proteins | sample OrgLakmetagen650_FD_201834 | JGI IMG/M metagenome (GOLD analysis project Ga0307968, IMG submission 201834) | Saline water microbial communities from Organic Lake, Antarctica - #650 | ecosystem: Environmental > Aquatic > Non-marine Saline and Alkaline > Saline | place: Antarctica: Organic Lake...
GAAACTGGACCAGCTGGTGCTGATGGTGCTGATGGTGCTGATGGTGTTGATGGTGCTACTGGTCCGCAAGGTATACAAGGCGAAACTGGACCAGCTGGTGCTGATGGTGCCGATGGTGCTGATGGTGCTACTGGTCCGCAAGGTATACAAGGCGAAACTGGACCAGCTGGTGCTGATGGTGCTGATGGTGCTGATGGTGCTGATGGTCCGCAAGGTATACAAGGCGAAACTGGTCCTCAAGGTATACAAGGGGGAACTGGTTCGCAAGGTATACAAGGCGAAACTGGTCCACAAGGTATACAAGGCGAAACTGGACCAGCTGGTGCTGATGGTACTGATGGCGCTGATGGTGCTGATGGAGCTGATGGTGCTACTGGTCCGACTGGTGCTGATGGTGCTGATGGTGCTGATGGTGTTGATGGTGCTACTGGTCCGACTGGTGCTGATGGTGCTGATGGTGCTGATGGTGTTGATGGTGCTACTGGTCCGACTGGTGCTGATGGTGCTGATGGTGCTGATGGTGCTACTGGTCCGACTGGTGCTGATGGTGCTGATGGTGCTGATGGTGTTGATGGTGCTACTGGTCCGACTGGTGCTGATGGTGCTGATGGTGCTGATGGTGTTGATGGTGCTACTGGACCGACTGGTCCGACTGGTGCTGATGGTCCTGATGGAGCTGATGGTGCTACTGGACCGACTGGTCCGACTGGTGCTGATGGTGCTGATGGTGTTGATGGTGCTACTGGTTCGCAAGGTATACAAGGCGAAACTGGACCAGCTGGTGCTGATGGTGCTGATGGTGCTGATGGTGCTGATGGTGCTGATGGTGCTGATGGTGAACGAGGTGCAGATAGTTTTGGTACAAGAGAATCAACTAAAGAGTTAATTAATACGTGGTTAACCGCAACCACACCTACGAATAATACGAACTGGACCCATATTGTCTATGCAGCTGAAATTAATTTATTTCTTGCAGCTGCAGGACCTAATAGTGTAGGGGGCACGTATTTAGCGACATCTGAAACAGGAACAGAATGGACTCGGGTTGATGTGCCTGGATTTTTGAAGGTAACAATTGAAGGTCTTGCATGGTCTCCTGCGAATCAATTATTCATAATACTACCAAATTCACAAGATTATTATGCAACTTCACCAGATGGAGTAAACTGGCAACAAGTAACTCTTCCAGTTAATTTGCTTGGTGTAACACAATTTTCTGGTATAGCGTGGTCACCAGAATTAAATACGTTTTTGGCGGCTGGAACTGCATCTAATATTTCGATGTCTTCAGATGGTGTAACCTGGAGCGACCCAATAAGTATTAATAGTAATGAAACAGCATATAGGGTTGTATGGACAAATGATACATTTGTAGTATTCTGGGGCGGTGCCAGTAGTGTAATATCATTCTCTAGTGATGGAATTACATGGACAAATGTAAATTCTGGCTTTTCGGTAAACTGGACTGATATTGCGTGGTCTCCTGACCTAGAATTATACGCGGTGGTATCTTCCTCTGGTAAAATACTTATTGGTCCGGACAAGGACTCAATTACTGACATAAATACAGGTAGCAACTGGTGGCAAACGGTTCTCTGGAGCAGTGATTTGGGTATATTTATAACATTTTCAGACAATGGGTCCGCTACTACTGATAATGCTAGAATGGCGTATTCATTTGATGGGATAACTTGGAATCGTGATATTAGTATACCTGAATCAACTATTAAGGGTTCTGTTTGGTCAAAAGAATTAGGTAGATTTATTATAGTTGGTTTCAAAGGACGTATTTTTTATACTTCATTTAAAAAAAGGAACCCTACAAGTTATACTGTATTTAATAGCAACATTAATTCTGTTGATGAAGAAGGGAATTGGTCTTTTAAATCAATAGAAACAGATTCTATAGAAGTAAGTGATAAATATTCTTATACTTCTAATTTAATTTCTAAACCTATTGGATTATATGGTGATACTTTACATTATTATCAAGAGGAAGACGATCTAAACACTTTTATAAATTCGGTGAATGAAGGGGATACCATATTATTTCCAAGCGAAAGCATATCAGGTAATGTTGTAATGAACGCAGTAAGAAGTGTAAAATTCATAGGATTAAAAGAATCAACAACATTTTTAGGAACATTAGATATAATAGCAGAAACAGATTTAGATGTAAATTATCTATGTAGATTTGAAAATATTATATTTGAAGGATTAGTTTCCATAGCAGGAACACGAAGAGGACATATATTTAAAAATTGTTCGTTTATTGGTGGATTATCCATAGCAGGGCAGGCAATAACTAATCTTAACCTTCAATTCATAGATTGTATTATAAATACATTAAATATAGCAGACACTTTTTCAGCAAATAATGATTCAACAGCAATTTATGGATATGCTTTATTTATGAGATGCGATTTTAAAGATTACCCAATAAATTCATTTACTAGTTATCCATATTCTGTTATAATGCAAGATTGTATCCGCATACCTGACGACCATACATCAGGAAATACTTTTAATTATAATTTAATGGGTTCAGCAACATATGAAAGTAGTGAGTTTTATGGCGATTATTCGATTGACCGATTAATACATAGAGCACACCAATATTATGTGTATGATGATGAGAGATTTACAACTCCAACCCTTGATACACAATTAACATCAAAAAAATATGTAGATACGGAATTAGAAACAAAGCAAGATATAGTACTCGCTCATCAATTCCAAGGATTTCCTGAAAATGAATACAATTATATATTGACAGAAGACCCCCCTACATCTATAGTCAATAAGTGGTTTGGAGGCGTATTAGCAAATAACGGAAAAATATACGGAATACCCGCAAATAGTACAAGCATATTAATTATAGACCCAGTTTTGAATTTCCCTTCAGTTTCTATAACTGGATTACCTGCAGATGATAATAAATGGAATGGTGGAGTATTAGCAAAGAACGGAAAAATATATGGAATACCCGCAAATAGTACAAGCATATTAATTATAGACCCAGAAACAAACACCGCAGATACTACTACTATAACTGGATTATCTGCGGATAGTGGTAAATGGCAGGGGGGGGTATTAGCTCCCAACGGACAAATATTTGGAATACCATTTAATAGGGAATTTCTGTTAATCATTGATCCAGAAACAAATTTACTTAATGAAGTTCCAATATCATCTCAAATACTAACCGAAAGCGATACTTCGATTGACATGAATGTTTTAAACGGAGGATGGTCTGGAGGAGTATTAGCCCCCAACGGTATGATATATGGAATACCATTTAATAGTAGGGTTATTTTAGTGATTAACCCAAATGAGCCAAACGCGATGACATATATTAGTCTCGATACATCATTATACGGTGGTACCACCACCAAGTATTCTAAATGGGCGGGGGGAGTATTAGCCCCTAGCGGAATGATATATGGAATACCATTATCTGAAAATTCTCAAGGGAATGTATTAAAAATAGACCCTATAAATGAAATTACCTCAACTATAAATATAGCCGGTTTGCCAGTTGATACAAATTTTAATTGGTATGGAGGACTGCTAGCACCAGATGGAAAAATATATGGAATACCATATGATAGTACATCAGTATTAATCATTAATCCGGATAACGATACTACAAATATTATAAATATACAAGGAACATTTCCAGATATACATAAATGTATAGGCGGAGTATTAGCACCAAATGGAAGAATATATGGAATTCCAAATAAAATGGATAATATATTAAATATAGCAACAAGTTTGCCAACATTACCAAATTGGATGTTGCAAGCCTATTTTAATAAGTTTTAATAATATATAAATTACAAATACATATTGAATAAACATATGTATTTATTAGATATATAGTAATATTCCGATTGCCTTATAATTATAAAAAATATCAAATAAAAGATAAAAATACATAATCATTCACTATATTACACGAGCAATTAAAAATGCTTTTATACATAAAATTATTTTTAACGGATATAGGAATATTTAAATTATAAATAGTTTCTACTAATGTAGCCATGATTATCATACATAAATAAAAAAATCTTTGCGAGATAAAATCTAGTAACGTCCAATCATTTATCCAGCTACACATACACGATCTACCTTCATTAAAAAATTTTGCGGTTTCAACCACTCCTTCGATAACGCGGTATTGAGGATTGACTTCGCCATTTGTAACAAACATATTACGAATAATCGATGTATTAACTAGATTAATATAGATTGTCTTTGTAGTATTATTTTTAAATATATAGGGTGCAACTCCATCTATATAGATACTATTGTATCTACTGTGTCCGTCTGTTATAAAGGGAATAAAACAAGAGGAAAAAATAGCTTCTACAATATCATTTCTTGTTGTATAATTACATATAACCTTTTGTGTACTTTTCTTCATATCTGTTGTACTAATAAATAATTTGTCACTTAATGATTTAGCGTGTGTATCGTTTTTTATACATTTATAAACGATAGATTCTATAACATGTTTTAGTATGCTTAAATTACCATTTTCTCTAAAATGGTCTTTTAGTTGTGTGTATAATTCGTCAATGTCTGTTGTATTATCACACAACGCCAACATTGCTAGTACAGAACCACTACTGGTACCGCTAACTTTATTAATTTGAATTTTATTTTGAGATTGAAGCTCTTTTAAATACAAAATAGTACCAAATCCATAACTATAATTTAACACACCTCCGCTTACAACAAGATCAATAGTCAACTGGTTCGACAAATTATGATTATTCAAACTATTTTTACAAACGGATTTAATATATTCAGTAAGATATTTTGTTGCAATCATAAAATATCATATTAATTTTAATAAGATAAAATAACTCAAATTAGGGTTATTCACTAATATTGGTTAGTATTTTTGTAATAGCATATGTTATTGCGCCAAAAAATACCGCATTAACTAGTCGTCCGGTTAAATTAACCTCGCCCATAGATGTATAACAACCCGGAAATGTAGTTAAAAATAGTTTCCTAACAGCCGGTAATTGATACATAAAATACACCATAATGATTAAAATAGGAATCCCGAACTCATTATAAAAATAATCAAACTTACTTTTTTCTAAATGTTTATTAGTATTTTGTTTAATAATTTCTTCTGTGGTTTGGTGTTGTGTGATATAATCTCCCTGAGATTGTGGAATATAATTTGCTTTAGTTTCAATATCTTGTTGTTGTACTGTTTGATCGATAGGAATATCTCTACTTGACAAAGAGGTCATTCCTGTAGATGATGCTTTTTGCAAGCCTGTGATAAATTCATTTTCATTTAATTTATCGTTTGGAGCAGAATTTACTACGGTGGGATTTTGTTTTTCGGTTGCAATAAGTTGTACTTGTTCTTCTTTACCGGAAGTCTGCATAGGAAGAGAATCTATGTTTGTAGTTTGTATTTCCATTTATTATAACAAAGTTCTTATAATAAATACTATTACGCAAATGGTACTTGTTTCTTTTTTCCACAAGGTATAGTTTGGGTTTTGAAATTATAACAACTACTTCCATGTCGGTAAAAAGTATCTTCTACTTCTTGTGTAGAAGGAGCAGTAAATTGATAACACTCTTTTGAAGAACATGTTTTTCTAAATAAACTGGCGAATCCTAAACCTAATATAATAGATATAACAGTTTTGCCGTGTTCTGTTTTCATTATATTGCCAATATTATGAAACATAATATATAATAATGATATATTTATTCCTGAATAGGAATATTTTTTGTACCAGTTTTAGGACATTTTACCTTTCGTGATTTAAACACAAAACAATTTCCAGCACGGTCTTTATATTCTATTTTTCCTGAATTTTCTGGTGTAGGATATACTACTATAGTTTCTGTTTCGAGTTTTGATAAATACACGTATACAAATCCAACACAGAGAGAAATAATAAATGCAGGGAAATTTATATATTTTAACATATAATATCATAATATTTTATCATATGTCCGACATTTGAACCTCTGTTTCTGTATATAGATACGGGTCTTGATGTAATATATAGAGATCATCTTGTTTTTCAATCACATTTTTAGCATACTTGTTTTCTCTCAAACGTTTTGCTTCTGGAAGGAGTTCATCTATATATTCTTTAACAATATTGGTTATCATAACTGCATCTTGCGTTTCTTTATATTCTTGTATTAATAATTGTATTCGTTCCTTAATAGTCGCCAAATGTTCTTTTGATTCTTTAATAGTTGTTTTATTACGGTTATTATGTATAATAGACACTAATAATTTATGTAACTCATTTACATCTTCTTCAATTGTGCTAAATTCTTTACGATATTCTTCAAATTGTATTATGGCGACGTCTTCATTTGTATAACCAAATAACATATCTAATTTTACTTTCACAATATTTGTTCTAATCTTGTCTGACTCGTTATTAAGGTTATTGTATAAAGGAAAGAAAGGTTTGTAAGAACCCCTATTAATATTCATATTTAAATCACATTTGGGTTCTGCTTGACATAACGCACGCAAAGTATTGTTTTCTTCTATAAACAAGGTTCCGCCAGATTTACCACAATTAACACAATTTGCTTTTAAACTGGACAGAGCGACCCTTTTTGATTTCTTGTCTAAACTTTCGTCTTGTAAAATTTTGCGCTTAGTTTTTTGTTGTTTAACATCATATTGTTTTTTTAATTTATAGTATTCTTCTATAGCGTCTTTAGTGCTTTCATCCATATAATATAAATTAGTGATATATTTTTCTATTGTAAACGTCAAATTCGCTATGATTTCCCCGTGTAGGTAATCCTGTAAACATATTATTTTCATTTTGTTTTTTGTATACCGCTAACTGTTGCAATTTAGATACAATATATTCCTTTTTTTTATTTTTTTCTGATAATTCGTCTGGTGTAATGTTACCCTTGTATTTATATGATAAAAATCCAGATACCACCAAGATAAGTATGCCTAACATAACAATATTATAGACATAACTGATGTTATTATCTTTAAATTTTCGACATTCTTTCAAGCTTTGGCTTAGCCAATATTTTACTCCAGGTTCTGTAAGAATAGGGGTATTCATTTAAATAATACTGCTAAAAATTCAAAAAAACTTATGCTTATTATATATGAGTGATACATCCACAACTCCAAATCCAACTACATCTATAGCTTTATTTGTCGTTATCACCACTATATATGCTTTCGTGGATTACAAAACCTCAAAGAACAAAAATGCGAACAAAAATGGATTATGGTTTGGGATATATATCTTTTCAGTATTAATTGCTGAATTTTTATCTAATGTTAATTTAACTGCAAGCATTTGTGGCAGTAGTCAGTGGACTACTGCTACTATGGTAACCATAATACCTTGGGTAGTAATATTTGGAACTATACAGCTTCTATTATTTTTATTTCCAGGATGGCTTAGACCATTTTCGAATACATTTGGATATGCTGTAGCTATTATAGCAGGTATTAATTCTACTCTAGCAGATATATTAACCGCTAATCCAAAAAACACAAATACAAGTCTACAAGATGAATCTATGAATGAAGCCTTGGCCCATATTTATTCAGACAAAAGTCTTCTTGTAAACGAAATTACTACAGAAAATTTTGACTTTTTTTGGAAAAATATGAGTGGAACCTTTCAACCTGGTGTGGTGAACAATGAAGACCTTAAAATGGATTTATATTCTTTCGTAGTGCTAAAAGATACTGTTTCAAAATACTTATGGTATATTTTCGCAGGTATTTTAATAACTTCTGTTAGCTACAATTATATTATTAATACTGGGTGCGGTGTAAGTGTTGCAGAAATGCAAAAACGTCACGAAGAATACGAACAAGAATTAAGCGACGCACAAACACAAGCAGCAAACGCACCAGATACACGTGTATACACTACCACAGAATAATTATCATTATTAAAATTGTATTTTAGAATAAGAAATATAATACAAAACTGAAAAATATGAAAGGATTGCTATCACAATAGACAGCAGCCAAATAGGCAATACACTACGAGTATTGTAACCGACCCCAAATTGTCTCAAAGAACCGTCCGTATTAAATATTAATGAGGTTTTACTAAATATTAGTATACAATATAATATTAGAAAAATTATAATTGCAAATACAGTTATATTTTTTCTAATAAATGGTATATTCATTCTTATTATTTCAAAATATTATTTTATTTACTATTGAAATGCGCGGTTAATATTCATCATCGTATGCTTCATCGCTTATGTTATTGTCTTCTGCCGCCCAATCCGGCATTTCATTTTCTTCATCTTCTATATCTTGAGCGGAAGCATTTTCCATGATGGTTTCTAGAGCAAACATATCCATTAATCCTTCAGTTACACCATCGATTTTATTTAATTTTGTTTCTAATATAGTCCGGTTTTCTATGTCATTTCTCTCTTTATCGTAGGTATCTCCTTCATATTGTCTAAATCCTTTTTGCATTCCTACGGACCATCTTCCAATCCTGAAATTTTTAAACATATTTTCAACCTCTCTTTCGTCGTCAGACATTTCTGTGAGGAATTCGACAATCATATCTTTTTCTTTTTCTTTTGTCCTTGTTACTTTCTCCATAAGCTCATCATAGGTTATATCTATCATCTCTTTGTCTTTACACATCATAGTTGAAAATACAGATATTAGTTTTGATATTTTTTCAGACATAAGTTTTTTGTTTCCGCTAATAATTTCCACCAACGATGATTCACTCGTCAACGGATTAACTTCTATTTCTTGAAGAGTTGTGCCCAACATAGGATTAGATGGTCTCTCTGTATTTCCCGAATACATTTCATCTTTATCAGAGAGTTCTGTTAATAAGGTTAATGTGTTAAAAACATAAAATTTAAAAAGTAAAGTAGTGAGAAAACTATCAAATATGGATATTGTATCATTAGAAGTTATATATAAAGTATCTTTTGCGAGTTCTGCTATAACGGTACCTTCGTATTGAAAACGTTCCATAACGTGTTTTATATTTTCATCGTTGTAAAATTGTGCCAAAAGTTTAAAATATTCGTGGGTCTGTTTTTTCAAGTCAGATTGATGTATTTCAGAAAGATTCCAAGATTTTGGTATTTTTACATTATCGTAGTTGACTTGATTAATAATAATATTTGGATAGATATTTACCATATTTTCTATGTTATTTTTAAGAAATAATACCATATTATATATTTCCACATCTGGTTGTAAAGGATTCATTTTAAAGGTTGTGATACTAGTTAGGCAATCTACCAATTGCTTATGTAGTTTTGCGTTCGTATTTTTTCTTACTAACTCAGAAAGGTTTCTAAGCATATCATCACACACACTTGATAAATAATTTTTAAATTCTCTATTCATCGGGATATCTTCTTTATTTTTAGAACTAGTAAACTGTTCTATTAGTGTCATAAACTTTTCGGTAAACAATTTTGGAAATACGGTACTGTTTGTTTGAGATACCCTTTCTAATCTATCTCGTATTTTTAGAATATGATTGAAAGAAATATTTCGAATATCTAAATTGACGATATTTTTTTTATTTACAACAAATAATAGTTGAGACAACAAGTCTCCGTCATAATTCCTTCCGTTTTGTTTAAGTTTTACAATTTGTTCTTCTATAGAATCGCTACTATCATAATTGTCTGGCTTATCCATACAAATTGCGCGCAAATCTTCAGGTATAGGTGCAACTGTATTATATTTACAATACACGATAAATGCTTTATAGATTGTTATTTCATCAAATTCTTTTGGAATACTAGGATACCTTATTTTAGTGTCTGATGGATCGAATAATATGGGAGCTTTTGACATTTGAGAAACATCATCTAAAACCGCTCTGATATCTCTTACGACATTATTGTCTATTTGAATAGTAGGTTGTTTCTCGGCAAAGTAATTATATGTATCTAGATTACTATCGTTGCAGCACGCATTTTCTAGAAATGGTACACGTGCGTTATTTGATAATACGGCATCATGTTCAGAAATATTTTTAGTTACAACGGTTTGTATTGCTTGTTGAATAGATATAGATGTAAATATTATTTTTGAACGAAGAGCATTTATTTTATCGAATTGGTCTTTTTTACCCTTTTTAATATCGGAAATAAATTGTTGTGAAAACTCTTCGGAAGGAGGTGGAGTATGTTTAATAGAAATTGATTTAAGTGGTGGCAAAAAATTGATCCAATTAGCGATATCGTGCACTTCAGGTATATATTCATCTTGTACGGTGGCGAGATATTCGTTTTTTGCACGTATTCTTTCTTGCATCATATCTGTAGGTAAAATAAAATTGTTTATTATACCCTCCATTTTTGTAATTATTTTTTTCTGGTTTATTTTTTTAAGAGAGCTCCAAGGTGAAATGGAACTTTTTATACCATCGACAACACACGCCATATATTGCGCGCCGCTCATATCGCCATTTCCATTTGAAGGATACCCTGAAAATGATTTAACACAACCAGGATATGTTTTTTTCGTTTTCAAAGAAGGTATACTTGTTTGTATTCCTATCAACAAGAAAGACATCGTGATAAAGATTAATGTTTGATTATATACAGTATCATAAGGATCTTTTGGTTTTTTTCCTTTTGCCATCGCCGCTTCTATAGCTTTCTCATAATCCTCTTTTGAAGGCATGCTTTTTGCGAGCAATTTGGCGGTTTCACTTATTACAAATGTTTCCAAATTATCCGTATTCAAGCCGATGTATTTAGATATAGCTCTCATAACGCGAGCGATAGTTTCTGATTCCACGTCTCCGAACTTGTCAATCGTTTTATTAGCTGCCTGTGTAACTGAATTACCCAAATCAGCTTCTAATACCTCTCTAGAACGTAACACAAATCCATCTTCCGAATAACCTTCTTCAGTATTAAAATCAATATATGAAATAACCCATCCCGAATATTTATCTATGACTGCTTCACCATCCGCACCAAGGTCTCCTTGTTCGGCCATTACCCTTTGCAAATGATAAAAATAGTCTTCCCCTTTTATAAATATATCAGCAAGTTTAGATATAAAAATAGGTAAAATTTTTACATTCGATACATTACAATATAACCACCAAGGGTCTTCTTCGGACAATGCTGGACGCGTATAATAAGAGACGAATTTAGAAATATCATTTTGTCTTTTTACAAAATCACTTTGAGAAAGTATAAGAGTAAGAGTATCTGCGTACGGTGATTTTTCAATCATTACTTCTTTTGCATCAAGACCATATTCGTATTGTTTAACATCATATTTGGCGAGTTTTGCGTTGTAAGACATTATTAAAGAAGAAAGCCTTGATTGTGCGTTTTCTGTGATCTCTCGGATTCTGGAATCCATTTTGGCAGTATCGTTAGATAACGTTTCATCCAAAGATTTCATCATATTTTCTAGACTAGTCTCTTCCATATCCTTTTTTGCTTTGTCTATAGAGTCACATTTATCATTCATAAATATGCATTTCTCGTTTACATTGCAAAATAGTGGATTACTATCTGCATATAAATCGTCTGGTAGGCTATCATCCATTATCCAAGTTTCATTTTTTCTAATATAATATTTATAATTATCATCAGTATCATTTATTAGCACCGCATAATCACCATTTTTTACAGGTTTATATCCTAATAACATCGATTCTGCCTCTCTTTCAGCGTTTTGTGGTGTCATTCCAACATTTTCTTGTAGTTTACCGGTTAAATAAGTTATTTTGTCTTTCTCCGGAATAATATTCAACTCAGATTTATATTCTTTTATTACATCATAGTACGTGTTATCGTATTTTTTATCAAATCGAATAGAACGATTGTTATCTTCCAGTAATTCTTCCATAGTAATGTATTTTTTTGAAATAACTTTCGTTTCGCACGATTTTTGCGTAGAAGATGTATGTGTTTGTTTTTTATCATTGCTGCTATCTATTAACTCAGATTTTGATAATACATTAGATACACTATCCGGCAAATTCAAATGTGAGGATAGAGAATATATTACATTATTAAAATAACGACCATAATCTATACGGTTTAAATATAGTAACAACTCGCCGTCTGAATATATTGATGCTGGAATATTCTCAAACCCGTAACCTTGTGTTATAGCTGTTTCTACTTCTCGATTTCCTTTGAATAGTGAAAGTAATTGTGATAGGGTTGCGGTGTTATAATTTTTTCTTAAAAGAACTTCAAACTCTCTCTTTTTTGTTACGTATGTTCCTTTCCAAGATTGAATTTTATCTTTAATAAAAGAAGTCATCTGTTCGTATTGTTTAAACGACAAGTCTTTATGATAAATCATAAATGGTTCAAGATAATCTAAAACGGCATTTATAGAGAGATGACCTTTCATATGTTTGTTTACCATTTCAAATAATATACGCGTTTTTGGAATTATTTTGTTAAGATATTCTGGATAGGTATAGGATCGATCTTCACTGGGAAGATATTCGCGAATACCATTCAGATATGTATCATCGAATACATATGGTTTATCTGTGATGGGGTCGGTATTGACGTTTGTTTTTGAATTTAGTAAACGCCAATAAGATAGAAAATTCAAAGCCAAATTGCTTTTGACAAGCATGTTTGTAGATGGAAGATTTACACGTGAAAATGAAACTGTTGATTCTGGCAAAGTTATAAAAGATTTAATACTTATTTCGTCTGGTGGAGTTACAATTTTAATTTTAGAGACATTATCACCACCTTTAACTCTGTATGTTTCAAGAGTGTTTAACCCTAAATTGTAGTCTTGAATAAGAAAACGTGTGCGTTTAATATTTTCTTCTTGTGCTACAGATGAATAAAACTCACCTAAATTATCTACAATAGAAGCAATATTATCAGAGACTTTAATATTTGCAATATTAGTTTCTGATTGTGAAGGAAGACTAAAAGGGGTCCATAAATCATTCATTCGTTTTGTAAGATAATCATATCCGTTTTGCCCGTTTGGTATAGACCCTTGACGAAAAGACTGAATAACTTCTGTTTCATTTGTTCTGCTGCTAGCTAGAGTCTCTCCTATTACATCATCATACAATCCTACAACATCTTCATCTACATCATACAATTTTTTAGAATTTTTAACAACAGGCAGTATCCAGTATAGTTTTTTATTTAATTTTTCAAGACTTTCAACAAGAGGTTTATAATCAGACCCTTGTATATCAGGCATAATTGCGTTGCCGTTTGCATCAAACTTCGAAAAAAGAGTTCTTAATTGTTTAAATCTCTCTATCATTCTGTGTATGTTATTCAATACATCTTGTGTTCTTTGTGCATTAGGAATAGATGACAATAGTTCATTTAATAAGTCATTTGTTTGTCTCTCCATACCGTATCTTCGTTCTTCTTCTGGAACTTCTACCATCATCGCGACCACCCCCAATTTATCTCCGAATTGTATTTGATCGGCATCAATGAGTATATCTTTAACACGTTCTTTGAATTGTTTCTCAGGTATATTTGCATCGTTGTCGTTGTATTCTGATTCGACATCCATATCATAAGCGTCTGCACCTGGCAAAGCGTCTGCACCTGGCAAAGCGTCTGCACCTGGCAAAGCGTCTGCACCTGGCAAAGCGTCTGCACCTGGCAAAGCGTCTGCACCAAGTTGGCTTCTGGGTTTTTCGCGAATTACAATCTTATCAATTGGTAAATTATCAGGTATACCCTTGTATGCAAAGTCTAAATAGATAATGTTGTCTGTAATTAATTTGATTTCAATTTGATCTTCATCCAATTCTGTTATTTGTCCGGTCATTACAGTAGGCACATCTCCTGCAAAGTATATATCAATCCATTGTGGTGGTATTAATCCATTTTGTTTCGCATAACTAGGCGTATCCGCTCTACTTAACAAAGCAACACTAAGAATAGACTCGTTTTCTAATCCACCATCTTCTTTGATATTTATTGTATTTTTTTTACCTTCCACATCCAATAAAACAATTTTGGTATTATCAATATATTTAATCAAAAATTGTTTCTCATGTAGTTCTGCATCACTCGGGGATACAAATTCTACAATATCTCCAAGTTGGAGATTAATTATTTGTTCTGATGTAGTATTAGACATATCTTATACATATAATAGATATTTATCTTCTTTATTCAAAAACAACATAAGAAATAAGGTTAAAGAAGAGAGTATAACTATTTTATGGAATTGTATAATAATCACAGTTATGATTTTAAAAACGTTGCTGGAATAGATACCACAAAGTTGTTTACAGACTCTGATAATGATAATATTTTTAAAGAATTAAAATTACATCAAAAAGTAAGTGTTCATAAAGAAAATACATATAATATCGTACGTTATGACAAGCAAAAGCTTAATCCTGAAAATTACAATACATCTGGATTATTTCGTTCTATAATCCATAAAGATGGAAATATTGTTTGTTTCGCACCTCCTAAATCAATGAACCATACTTCTTTTCAAAACGAGGTTGATCTTACAACAAATTTATCAATTGAAGAATACGTGGAAGGTACGATGATTAATGTATTCTGGAGTGGAACAGAATGGGAAATTGCCACAAGGTCTTCCGTAGGCGGGAATGTATCGTTTTTTGTAAATAATGTGAAGAAAACATTCCGTCAAATGTTTTTAGAGACGGTAGATTATAACGAAACACAGTCAGGAAATGATACGGACAAAGATTTTTTTAAATGTATTGAAAATATCCCTCATGATACAAGTTTAACATTTGTAATGCAACATCCTGATAATAGGATTGTGGTTCCTTTTACAACTCCTAAATTATATCTAGTAAAAGCGTATAATATTTCAAAAGAATTTCTAATTAGTGAAGTAAAGTTATCGTGTGTTGCATCCTTTTTACCAGGCTGGGTAATGTATCCAGATAAATCACAATATAGTTGCGATGAAATTGAAATGATATTGAAGAATGGTACACTACAACTAGATTATATGAAGGTTGGTATTATGATTGCAGGTATTCATAAAAATACAGGTAAATTGGTAAGAACTAAAATCAGAAACCCAAATTATGAATATGTAAGGGAACTACGTGGTAACCAACCAAAATTACCGTACAGGTATTTAATGCTTAGACAGGAACACAAAGTATCAGAATATTTAAAATATTATCCGGAACACAAAGACCTATTTAAACAATATCGTGAAAAGGTACACGATTTTACCCACAAATTATACAAACAATATGTATCGTGCTTTGTGTATAAACAAAAAAAACTCGGATTGTATTCACCACAATACCGCACACATATGTATAAATTGCACGGTTTGTTTATCACAGATAAAACGAACAAGATTAATATGAGTCGTGTAGTAGAATATGTGAATGGTTTACATCCATCGCTTTTATTGCATTCTTTGAATTATGAATTCAAATCCTCACAGATGAATACATAAATGTGTATCCAATATAATTATTTCAAACACAATACAATATTATTATTATTAACATAATATTGTAAAATTATATATATGATGGCATACTATCAACATCTATAATACTTTCTTTTACATCAATATCTTTTTCATTTATATGAAATTTATTAAAATACTTTTTCTTAAGTTGTAATTCAGGGGTGCTATTATGAACGGTACGTGCAATCATTTTATACAATTTAAAATCTGGATACCTTTCTTCTCCATTTGTCTTGTACAAAACGTTTCGTCTTTTATCATCTAAACACCAATCCATTATAATGTGTTTTGCAGCATATGAAGGATCGTCTGGATGTTCACCAATATCATCTATAAAAAAATCCAACAAAGAACATCCCAATCGACATAAATCAAAACTAAAATTAGGTTCTAGACGTGGTTTCTTATCATTGAAATATGGTTCAAAATTATATAGATTTGCCGCATCGCCATTAACATTATAACTATCGCTACAAACAATATTGCCTCTAAATTTATATATTGCGCGACCGAAATCGATAATTTTGAATATTCTCCCGAAGGTTGGAACTTTGTACTTTGAACCTAGAGCTTTATAGTAAAGGAATGATGTATCTGTTTCTATATACATTACATTATTTGTATGCAAATCGTTGTGGGTAAACCCATACGTTTTTTGATATACTAAAAGGGTCATTATTATTTGTATAATCATAGACCCCCACTCTTCATCAACCATTTTATCACCATTTTCACTAATCAACGTGTCTAAGGTTGCCACACATTTTTCAAGTGCAATAACATTCACCGGAAATTCTGGTATAGTAGCCATCATAACCTCATCAGAAAGTGTAGAAAATCCATCACTAGAAGTTTTATCTTCATCGTCATCTTCAGAAGAAGAACGGTCTACATTTTCGTCAGACACAGATGACCGTGAAGAACATTCAGAATTACTATTAGAATTAGATTTATGACTGTCTGTTATATCATAATTATATAGCAAATCAAGTGGTTTTTCAGAAGACTCATTTAGATTATTTGGTATAAAAATATCCTCTAGAGTATCACACGTTATGTCATCAAGTATAGAAACATGCACCTCATCCTCGTTAGAAATATATGTTAATCTCTCTTTATTTCGTCTAGTATTATAATTGAACATACTATTTGCAATATCGTTATCAATTTTAAAAAGTGTACCGTTGTTTTTGTGGAAGAAATCTGAATCGTTCAAATATTCAAGATCATCAATTATATTATAATCGAAATCTACTTTGGTTGCTAAAAAAGAACCGTAAAAATCTAAAGCATGAATAAATCGGTGTGTATGTAGTAATTGACTAGTAAGATAACTAAAGAACCCGTCAACGTATGCTGTGTTATTTGGGTCGCGAACTTTTATAGGTGATTTTGTATTAACAAATGAAGGCAAAGAAAGCAAATCTGTATCATCTATATCATATTTACCAATCAAATATTTAGAAGGGTCTAAAAGGGGGCTGTATTTAAAAAAAACTTCTGATGTTTTTGGTGTGGTTGCGTTGTATAATTGACATATGAAAATATTATTTGTTACTTTTTCTTTCACCTCTACGAGGTTATTAAGGTTATTTAAATTTATGTCGTTGTAATTTTTAGGGGTTAATGAATAAAAAGACTGATATAATGGAATATAGTTTTGCGGATTTTTTACATTCATACCATCTATATCCACTACACTTTTGAATAATAGAGAATTATCATTTTTTTTATATGTGAACTCCATGAGTGGATTATTCACGCTTTCATTATTTTCTACACTCATTAAAGAGATTATACACAAATATATTCCCCATTAAACTAATAAAATCGCGGTGTATATCTCTAAATTTTTTCTGAATAGGTGTTAGATGTCAACTGAATTAGAACTAAGTAAATTCAATATGCAACAGATAAGTTTCAAACCAGATGAAAACAAAGGTCCTGTTATTGTATTAATAGGGAGACGTGATACAGGTAAGAGTTATTTAGTACGAGATTTGTTGTATAATCATCAAGATATTCCTATAGGAACAGTTATATCTGGAACAGAAGCAGGTAATGGATTTTATAATCATCATGTACCTAAACTATTTATACATGATGAATACAATACTGCAATTATTGAAAATATACTGAAAAGACAAAGACAAGTTCTTAAACAAGTTAAGAAAGAAATGGAAACATACAAAAGAAGCAGCATAGACCCACGTGCATTTGTGATTCTAGATGACTGTCTATATGATGCTTCGTGGACGAGAGATAAAATGATGCGTTTGCTGTTTATGAATGGTCGTCACTGGAAGATTATGTTGATAATCACTATGCAGTATCCACTTGGTATACCGCCTAACCTTAGAACAAATATTGATTTTGTTTTTATTTTACGAGAACCATATATTAAAAATAGACGTATTATTCATGAAAATTATGCAGGTATGTTTCCTACATTTGAAAGTTTTTCACAAATTATGGACCAATGCACAGAAAATTATGAATGTCTTGTGATTAATAATAATTCTAAAAGCAACCGTTTGCAAGACCAGATATTCTGGTACAAAGCAGAACAACACGGACCGTTCAAACTAGGTTCAAAAGAATTTTGGGATTTGTCAAAAGGATTAGATAGCGACGATGAAGATATAGAAACCTATGATCCTGCTACAAATCGACGACTTAAAGGACCGCAAATAAATGTCAAAAAAAAAAGTAAATGGTAATTAATCCATTTTTGAGGATACTTTGCTTAATCCATGGTCGGACTGGCTGGTAACAACATTTTCATTTTCAAACAATTTTTGCCTGATGTCTTCTTGAGTCACTACTTCATCATTCGCGTAACCAAGGGTTGTTGCATCTTTCACAGAAATTAAATTACCGTTATCATCTACCGTCTGAGATAGTTTGTTACCAGACGCTAGAGCTTTTTCTTTATTTTCTTCAATTGCGTTAAGTTTAGCTTCTTTTATACGATTATCAAAAGTATTTTTAGCATTCTGTTCATTCTTATTTTTTTCGTGCATAAGTTGGTTTAATTCGTCTTCGAGATATTCTACACGGCCAGTTTTATATGCTTCAGGATCAAACGGCATCCAAAGACCAACAGGACCAACAAAAACATCATGGTTAGGGTCTAACTCACGCAATAATTTTGCACGAATTTCAGCTTCACCTTGAGAAGGAAAACAACCACGAATTTTTACTCCACGAGTACTTGTTTGAAATTCATGTTTCTCATCAAATGATTTTTGAAGTCGTTCTTCATTATTATCCATATATGTTTTATATTCTTCATACATTGACGTTTTTAGTAGAATTTCCTTTTCAGTTTTAATAAAATCTTCCAGTTCTTTTGAAGCATCATCAAAATTAAAGTTGTACTTGTATGATAAAAAATTTACAAATTGCGTAAATTTTTCTAGCGATTTTGATAATTCCCATTTCTTTAGGAATTCATCAAAAAAAAATGAATTTTTATCTTCCAAAACTTTCTCAGGTGAAATGAACGACACACACGCAAATTTTTGACCGGCAATTGGCTTGTCTTCTTCTAAAACATCTACATATTTGGGATTTATAGTTCCGTCTGTATTCACGCGTGCATATAATTCTTTTGGGGTTTTAGGCATTATACTAATTATGAGAATAATCTTTTTAAGCTTATATATATTTGAAAGTTTTTTCTCTTATTAAACTATAACATGAACGTTGCTGGTATTGATATGGGCGAACTACTCAAACGTGCAGTAAAATATTTAGTGGAAGGTTTGATGGTAGCAATTGCGGCGTTTGCTATACCGAAACGTTCACTTCAGCTAGACGAAATTGCGCTTATTGCGTTAACTGCCGCGGCTACTTTTAGTATTTTAGACACATATATTCCAAGTATGGGTGTTAACGCACGAACTGGTGCAGGATTTGGTATAGGCGCGAACCTTGTAGGGTTCCCACGTTAATATGTTTTTGTATGATTTCTTTCATGATATTAAAAGAAATTATGACAGAATGGAGGTTTGAGTGTGCTGTTAAAATTACTTTAGAAGAGTCTAAAATAATCAGTCAGATTATAGAGAAAGAAGTTATATATGCAGAAGACTGTGTATCTGCATTACCAAAATTAAAAGATGTAGAAGGAAACATACGTGTGGTACAGACCCCTAATAATGTTTTTCTTTTTATAAAATCTCATCCTGATAATTTTATTTTTTATAAAACTCAAATACTTGATATATGTAAAAACTTTAGAGATATCAATAATACACTAGATAGTAGGAATAAATTCCCAACCTAATTCTCTGCATATATTCTTCCATATATCATCTTGTTCAATTCTTTTTTCTCTGTCTTTTAGCATCGGGAAAAAAGGCAAGAAATCCGTTTGTTCGAGTAATTCGCACAATTTATAAACTGTGTAATAATAATTCAAAAAATTAACTCTATCATCGGGACAGTATTTCGCATAAGGTGCTTGTATATCCATAAATAAACTACATAACCGTTCTTCTAAGGATTGACTCATAACTGGTGGTCGAATACCAAGTTTATCTTTAATAAATGGAATATGTTCGTAATATTTATTATAACCCAATTTTTTTAATATTTCTTTTGCTGTTCTATTAGATAATTGAGACGGTTTAATTCGTTCTTTTTTTATTTGATTTTTTATATTATTTAACACTTCATCGGGTATTTGTGTTGTTTCTTTTGCTTGAAATTGTGCTAAAATCTCTCTAAAATGATTTATACGCTTATAGGCATAAAAACACAGTTCTTTTGGAGGTTCTTTGTATGAAGGTTTTTCATTTTCAACTAGAAAAGATACACTTACAGAACATTTATTACATACTAACATTCCTTCATGATCTATAGGGATAAGCTCTCCTTCAAGACATTTTTGGCAAATGTCTGTTTGAACTACAAAATTGTTAATATCCAAATAATTTTCATCCACATTAGCAAGATATTTTTGCACGTTTGATATAGAATTATTTGTTTCATGTAAAACATCTTCTATATTAAAAAATTTATTTAAAACGGTAGACTGTCCGTTACCTTGTGATGCTGTTTTTTTTGTTTCATAATATTCAAAAACGTACTTACTATTATCTAAATAATATTCCTTTTTTGCAATTTTTATTTCTTTAATTTGGTGCGATATAAGATCGATTTGTTCTTTAATATCTAATTTTGCATCTATAGTGGTTGCTTGTTGATATGTTTGTTTTAAACGCTGTTTAGTCTCTTTTAATTTTGGTAGTTTTTCATTTTCATCATTTGTAATTTCATCTATAATAGAACGATGTTTATTGTCTAGCGTAATAGCATTTTTACTTGTTGTATTCAGAATTTTAGAACTTTTTGGTTTGAATATAGGCATAATATTAGTATATGATAATATGTTTAATTTAAAATTACAATAAGAATTAACGACAACTTATTATAATTGTTTCATTATAAAGTATATAATATGGAACACGAAGGGGTTTGTGTGAATATACAATCTTCGCCTGTTACAGACGTAAATACCATACAAAAAATGACTTTTTTATATAATGCATTGCAAGATGGTTGGAGCGTAGTTAAGAAAAAAGACAAATACATTTTTGTTAAAAAACACGAAGGCAAACAAGAAATTTTATCAGATGATTACCTTAAGAAGTTTATAACAGAACATTTTTCAACAAAAGTATAAATTTCACATATTCGGCGTAATTCCAAATATTTTTTTCTTTAGCAATAGTATAATAACATGGGTGGTGGATTGATGCAACTAGTAGCTTATGGCGCCCAAGATGTGTATCTTACAGGCAATCCTCAAATTACTTTTTGGAAAGTAACATACCGTCGACACACTAATTTTGCGATGGAATCTATCGAACAGACATTCAACGGACAAGCTGATTTTGGTCGCAGAGTAACTTGTACGTTGGCACGTAACGGTGATCTCGCATACCGCACTTATTTACAAGTCACTTTACCAGAAATTAATACTTCTTTAGCCCCATTCGCAAGATGGCTTGATTTCCCAGGTGAGCAATTGATCGCTCAAGTGGAAGTTGAAATTGGTGGTCAACGAATTGACCGTCAGTATGGTGACTGGATGCACATTTGGAATCAACTTACTCTTTCAAAAGAACAAGAACGTGGATACTTTACTATGATTGGTAACACCACACAACTAACTTATATCACCGACCCAGAATTCGCGGATGTAGATGGGCCTTGCGATTCCAACGCCCCTCGTCAAGTGTGTGCTCCACGTAACGCACTTCCTGAAACTACCTTGTATGTTCCTTTCCAGTTCTGGTACTGCCGCAATCCTGGTCTTGCACTTCCGTTGATTGCTCTCCAGTATCACGAAGTTCGCGTTAATCTTGATATTAGACCGATTGATGAATGTTTGTGGGCGGTGACCTCGTTGTCTTGTCCTGATGGCGTGAACGGTTCTAACATGAAATCCAGTTTTGCGTACAGCCAGTCTCTTGTAGCAGCATCGCTATATGTAGATTACATTTTCTTAGACACTGATGAACGTCGTCGTATGGCACAAAACCCACACGAATATTTGATCGAACAATTGCAATTTACTGGTGATGAATCTGTAGGTTCTTCATCGAATAAGATTAAACTTAACTTTAACCACCCTTGCAAAGAACTTATTTGGGTGGTGCAACCGGATCAAAATGTTGATTATTGTGCTTCGTTAGATTGCAATACCCATTTATTTAAAACACTTGGAGCTCAACCTTACAATTACACCGACGCGATTGACGCACTTCCAAACGCGTTGCACGCGTTTGCTGGCCCAGAATCTATTGGCGCTAGTGCAGCCGATTACATCAATTCTCTAGGTGTTTTCGTTAACCCTGGTGCTGGTGATGACTCCGCAGAGCAATTATGGAGTGCTGGCAATCTTGCGGATGCTAACAGCTCTGGCGGTACACAATATCAAGCCGCAGGAGGTGGTGGGACCGGTGCAAGTGGTGGATTTGGTGCTCCAGGAAAACAATCGTTAGTATCCGATGCTGGTTCATTTGTGCTTAGCGAAACCGCGTTAGATATGCACTGTTGGGGAGAAAATCCGGTTGTAACTGCAAAGTTGCAATTGAACGGTCAAGACCGGTTTTCTGAACGTGAAGGGACGTACTTCGACTTAGTACAACCTTACCAACACCACACCCGTAATCCTGACACCGGCATTAACGTATATTCCTTTGCCCTTCGCCCTGAAGAACACCAACCTTCCGGTAGTTGCAACTTTTCTCGTATTGATAACGCTACTTTGCAATTGGTATTATCGAACGCCACAGTACAAGGCACAAAAACCGCAAAAGTGCGTGTGTATGCGACCAACTACAACGTATTACGTATTATGTCTGGTATGGGTGGGCTTGCTTATTCCAACTAAAAAAAGAAAAGTCATTATTTTTCAAAACATTTCAAAAGTTATTACTTGTATATACACGTAATAACTAGTGTAAAAGTGTAGTTAAGTCTAATGCAGATAAGTCTAATGCAGATAAGTCTAACGTAGGTAAGTCTAACGTAGGTAATTGTGATAATCCATTAAATACGTCATCCTCAAATACATCATAGACATTTTTTATTACTTCTAATGTATTTTTGTTTTTGCAAAGTCATTTTACAATTAGTATTATGTTTACATCTACGTTTGTAATGGGTGGTCCCGTAAAGTATTTTTTCATGTGAAAGCGTTTAATAGTGGAAATAACCACATCATTCTTTTATGTATATTATACACCCTCGCACATTTAAAACGGCACAAAATCCTTTAAAAATAAACAAGTATTAAATTATAACCAATATATTTATTGTAATCACAACAAATATATAAAATCAATAAAAAATATATACAATTTACATCTATAACTAACCTATTCTACTTTAACTATTTATGCGTCTTTGTCTTCAATAAGCAACAACTTTTTACGCCTTCTTAACTTTCTAAGACGTTGCTTTCTCCTTCCAAAAGAATGTATAAGAACTCTAAATATTATGAAATATATCTTTTTAAATTGTATTACTTAGGAATAGGAAAAGGACGTTGAATGTTAGAAACAACCATTTTTTCAGGCATTATCATAGGGAGAGTATTAAAAAAAGATACCTCTGGTAATGTATTTAGGTCCGGATTTATAGGAGTGTCTGGAGTTACTAAGTTTGTAGAATTTATTCCAAACAATTTTGTCTCAATATCAATTGAGTTATTAGATAATATGCTACGCGGCATATGACTGGGGGTGATACCTAATGCTGGCATAGCGTTCTCATATGCTTGTCCGTAAGAAGAATGATTATAGTCTATCCATTCTCTTGATTGTTTATACGATTTTTGTTGAAGAGAGTAATCAGATTGTGTGTTTTTATTTCTGGTTGATGCCATATTATAATATGTAAATATAAGTTTTACATATTATACGTATACGTGAATATATTTAAATGTACTAACTGTTTATAATGTCTTTTATTGTTGGAAAAAAAAACGGCACTCTATTATATAAGGATTTAGATGGATATGAAACTAGAAATATATCTACATTCTGGTGTATAAAAAAAGCAGATGAAAAATATAATTGGAAAGATTTCCCTTTAATAAAAATATACACACAAGATAATGAAGAGAGTGATAAATATTATACATATAGTAAACAAAATAGTTTTAATAATTTAGTCCCTGATTTTAATTTTCATGCTTGGCCTCAAGTAGGCATAGACGATTATGAAGAATATGTTAACCAAATCGATACAGCCGGATTGAATAATTATAAAATACATAAAGTCGGATGGATAGGAAGTGCTAAAACAAATACTATAAGACAACAACTATTACAAATTGCAAATAATAAAAAAGATTTATTTGAAGTATTTGATATGAACTGGATTAAAACGAACAAAATGGGACTAAATGCTACGAAATATATATCTATGGCGGAGTTAGTGAAAAAATATTCCATATTAATTGATATTGAAGGGTACGGATATTCTGGACGCATAAAACACCTTCTTTGGTCACACAGACCGCTTATTATCGTAAACAGACCTCATAAAGAATTCTTTTTTGAATTTTTACAAGAATGGGTTCACTATATTCCAGTAAAGAGAGATTTATCAGATTTAGTTGAAAAAACAGAATGGTGTATAAATAATTACGATAAAGCTGTAAAAATAGCAGAAAATGCGTACAAATTTAGTAAGGTGTATTTAACACGTGATGCGTGTTATAAACAATGGAATAAAATAATAACCAAAAATTATATTGTCTAATTAAATAGAACATTTTCAAGTGCTTTGTAATGTTCTGATTTTATTTCATCAAAATGTATAATATCTGCGATACATCGGTGAGTTTCTTGAAATACATCTGCACAAAACAAACACTTAAACACATCTATATCATTCGGATTATCTCCTAAAAACAACATCATATGAGACAACACACTTGTATTTGTTTTTATCTTTTCAATTAAAAAGAAAAAATGATTATGTATTTTATCAAATAAATTATCCATTTTATCTCTCACGAGTGTATCATTCCATTTTTTTAACTTGAACGCTTCTAAAAATTGCAATCTGTATAAATCATCATCATCATGTTGTTTATACGTACACAAAAATTTCGCATCATATCCGTCCATTAAATATATTTTATACTATTATCTATAAGTAAAAATTAATGATATTAGTTTTGTACGTATTCTTGGTCGCGAGTAAGTTGTCTAACGGGAACACCTCCGCGTATCCAACCTTCTGCTGCAACACTTTCCACAAGATTCGCTGGATTTGTAACCGTTGATTTTAAAGATGGAATCAAAGGTGTTTGACTATAGTTTAAATAGGATACTTCTGTACTGGGATTAATCGTTTTTCGGTTATTTGCCAATTCTCCTTGTTGTAATTGAGATTCTAAATTTGCGTTTGATTTCCCACGTCCTAAGTACGGCACAGTTACATAAGGTCTTTGTAACAAATCTATTTTACATTTGCCACGTGAAAGATCTGTAATTAAAATTTGGGAATTATCGTCTATGTTACAACCCCCGATACCTACTTGATTACTGCCTTTAAAATTAACGGCAGGCTGTGCAGTTGCAAAATCTACAGCATTTTGCATCGGACATTGTGGTCTAAAATTAGTTAATAAGTAATTAGCAGCGGAAACATCTTGCATATTTCTTTGACTTAGGTCACATGAATCATCACCTATACGGGTTAGTGTATTAAATGTATAGTCAAATACGGAAGACATATATATAGTATACAATATTATTTTATATTTAAAATAATATGTGCTAAAGAGACGTAATCAACCATTTATCCAGTTTGGTGGCGCACTTCTCGTACAAGCGAGAGCGTTTCCTTCTTTGCAAGATATCATATCACCATAACAAAATTCTGCAAATGATTTTTGGTCGTTAGGAATAGTAGTATTTGCCGTTGCATTAAATTGGACCATAGATCGGTCGAACATAAAACTATCCCCTAAATCTGCAAATAGTTTCTCTTTTATGCCATCTGTATTATCAAAATTGCTTACTGCTGCGTCTTGTGTAGATGTATTAATTTTATCGAGTGTATCTGGTTTATATGCCGCGGCTGCAGGCGGACGCGTAGGGTCATATTGTATTTGAGGTAAGGTCACGTTCATTAACGGATTGGTTACTGTTGGTGTTTCCAACGGTCTATCTTTATTTTCTATATTGGAAAATCCTTCTTTGTTTTCTTTGAAAGTGACCTTTTTATTTTTACTGGAAGGGGGAGTATTAATAGCGTATTTTAATACGATAATAGCTATTATAGTTACAAATCCAGCCATAATAACTCTTATATTACTAGTCATTAAATACAGTAAAATAGTAAGAATGATAATAACTCGCGTCATAGCGTTTAATTTTTCCTCCTTATGCATATCTTTAGAAGGCCATAAATTGGATATATATTTCTGATTAAATAATATAGATGGGTCATTTAGCCAAAATTGAGTTTGCATCTGTAATATATAAAGACTAGAAATTATTTATGTTTTTTTCCTTTGTTCTTCTTATTACCTTTTGGTTTTTGTCTAGTTTCACTTCTTTCCGCTTTTTCTCCAGATCTGAAAATTTCATTTTCATAATCTTTTAATAATTCATTCACAACTTTTTCACTTTCTTCATATGCCGTGTTTAATTCTTCTTGTGTTTTTGGTGGAGGTCCTTGTTTTTTATTTTGTTCTGCTTTTTGTCGCATTTTTTCTTTCTGTTTAGCCTGTTTAATGTTCTTTTCCATTTGCGCTTGCATCGCTGCGTGATTTACTTTACCTTTGCCACCCAATCCCATCTTACTTAAAATAGATTGAATGTTTTCCATACCAGGCATCGTTTTCATTTTCTTCATCATTTCGCTTGCTTCTTCAAGCAATTCACTTTCTTTAATATCTCCAGATTTAATTTTTTCATCTAATTTGGAACCAACGTTTTTAATCATTCCAGTCAATTTTGACGGGTCTTTCAGTAGGTTTGAAAACACATCATTAATACTAGTTACGTTGTTCATGTCGATATTCATATTTGCAGCAGTTTCTTCAGCAATTTCTTTTGCCAAAGACCCCAATTTACCTTCCATCATTCCTGCAACATGGTCGTGTATGCTTTCTGCGTCAGGCAAATTATCCGGAACGGTCTTTTCGTCTCCACCAGTTTCCATATTTGAAAACATATTTTTTATTTCATTTATAGTGCTTTCTAGTTTTGTTTTGAATACATCTTCATTAATTGCTTTAAACAAATCTGCTGTATCTCCAAATGATTTACCATCGTTTACATTTGATAAAATAGAAAACAAGAAAAGTTGTAAATATTTCCATATGGTTTCACGTGTATTATCGGAAATATCTTCTTTCCAGAGAGCACGATAATCTATACCTGGTAAAAAACATAAGTTTAAATCTTCATTAATAAACATTTCTTCATTTTGATACAATATATCGAAAAATCTTTCAGGAAATACGCCTTTACAATACGTTAAAATGGACTCATACGACGCTTCGAGTGTATCCATATCATATTCTGAATTTTTCCATACTACTTTCAAATCTTTATCTAACGTATTTTCTAATTCAGGAAACGTTCTAATAAGGTCATTTACCATATCCCGTAAAATTTTTTTAAAACAATCGGTTCGGTCTGTTTCACTTGATTCATTCATATCCATAATATACATTCTATGATGGGTATATTTTAAACCTCAATTAAGTTAATTTATATTATTATATAATTCACATAATTTACAAAGATTTTGTAAATATTTGATAACTTTGGTTTGTTCCTCAACGTCCATATCTGCAATCGGACCTTTGATAGAATTTACTTTTGATAAAATTTCATTACTAAGATTATCCGAATAATCCTTTTCTAGAAAAAACTTAATGTTATTATCCATAATTTGGCTTCCATAAGGGATTTGAATATATTCAATAAATACATTTATAATAAGTTTCGGGTTAACCTTTCTCATTTTTTTAAGTGCATTTGAAGCAGTAGCAATTTCTTTATCATCAGGAAACACCCTAACCACATCATCGATAAATTCTTCGAAGTGATTGTTGAATGCTTGTAAATATTGATTTGTCATATAATTTTATATCTTAGTTTAACTTTTAAATTGTTTATACTACTTTCTATTAACATCGTTATTCCTCTGAGATTGTAGTTTTTCCATACTTACATTTCCTATGGTATCTGCGGAGTAAGTATCTGGAGGAGTTTCTATTTGGTCCGTATAATTAATACTAGCATAATGATGAGTTTGTCTTAATCCACCATTACCTTTTGCAGACAACTCATCTGAAGATTGGTCTAAATAACTATAATTATCTGATGCAACGCCATAACTGCCTATCCCTAAAGAAAAACTGGCAGGTTCTCCTGTTTGAATTACTGCATTTTGTTTAACTACCTCAATTTCAGGTCCTAGGTGTTTCATAATTTCATCGCCAAATAATACATGGTAACCTCTATTTATAAGTAGTAACGCGGGTACTTTAGTGATTTTTGGTGGTAAAATCACTTCCTCGCCATTTTGCAATTTAATATATGTAGCCCCGTTGTTATGTTTAAAACGATTGTCTATACAAAGGAAATGCATATCGTCTTTTACCGAACTTTTAGAAACAGCGCTTAATACTTTATTACAATTTTCACAAAATTTACTGTAATACAATATCGTACTCATTGTTGTATCATTTTATTTTTGACTTAACAATTAAACTTAATTATATAAAAAATTGAGCTAAATATATATTTATATAATTATAATATACTGCAAATGATGAGTCCTTCTGTGAAAAACCTAAACGAAAATAATGGGCGCCTCACATTTACACTTTCAGGCGTAAATGTAAGTCTTGCAAATGCTATTCGTAGAATTATTATTTCTGAAATTCCATGCGTTGTATTTCGTACGATGCCGTATATTGAAAATAAAGTTAACATTATGATTAATACCACCCGTTTGAATAACGAATTAATAAAACAACGGCTTAGTTGTATACCTATTCATATTTCGGATACATCTACACCAATCGAAAATTATATTATTATGATTGATAAGAAAAATACAAGTGATACTATAGAATATGTTACCACTAAAGATATTACCATAAAAGATACCAGTACTGGGAAACTATTAACAGAATCCGTGGTTCGTTCTATATTCCCACCAGATCCTATGACAGAAGATTATATTGATATTGCACGCATTCGTCCACAACTGTCTGAAGATATTGACGGAGAACATCTCATGTTACAAGCTACACTAGATATTGGAACCGCTAAAGAAAACGGATCTTTTAATGTTGCTTGTACTTGCAGTTATGGCAACACAGAAGATACTATACAGATTGCTGATATGCTAACTAGCATGGAAACAGATATGAAAGCACGTGGTATGACTATAGAAGAGATTGAATTCAAAAAAAAAGATTGGTTGTTGCTTGATGCACAATTGCATTTTATTCCAGATTCATTTGACTTTGTAATTGAAACTGTGGGTCAATTTACGAATATGGAACTGGTATTTAAAGGAGTGCACGTTATGATTGATAAAATCAACAATTTCAAATCGATAATACAGACAGAAGACATTATCACTATAAGTGATACGTCTCTTGAGAATGGTTATGATATTAAACTAATCTCAGAAGATTATACACTAGGGAAAGCCTTAGAATATGTATTGTATAATAAACATTACGACCGTGACAACGCAAATTCAGACAAAATATTAACATTTTGTGGGTTTAGAAAACCCCACCCACACATTGATGAAAGTATTATCCGACTAGCATTTGCGACAAGTACAGGAAAAAGTACTGTAGTACAACTTATGGTAGATGTATGTGGTGAACTAGTTGCTACATTTGAGAATGTAGCGAAATTCTTTGCTACCAAAGACATATAATCTCATTTATATTTAATATTGTATATCACTCTTACGATATAATATTAAAAATCTGGATTGCTTGTAAATGCAAAAGTGGATTTAGTGTCTATAGTACTACTTACTTGTTCTATAACAAACACTCCAACAATAACACTTATGTAGACACATACCGCATCAGTCACTAATTTTTTTATACATATTTCTTCCTTAAGAACAAACTTTGTTTCAAGTACTTTAATTATTACATAAATAATTACTATGGCTGTAGCAGATATAAAATGATCTTGTCTCATATTTTTTCAAGTGATTATCAATCTGTCAAAAAAACGCATTAAGGTAAAGGTAATGTGTCAATATGTATTTCGGGAGGTGGTTTAATGTCAATCGATTTATTGAGGTCATTTATATCTGAATGTTCTAACGGAATAATATCTCCAATTTTAAGCGAATCCTCATCATTATCTTCCTCTTCTTTACGTCTTTGAGCGGTTTCTTTTGCGATCTTATCAAGTCTTTCATCTGTTTTTGGAGCATTTATAGTACTTTCAATACCAGAAGTATCTATTGTTTTATCTAGATCAGAAAATGACAACTTATTCGGAACATCTATTTTCTTTTCATCAATATTAACAGGTGGAATATCTACTAAGGGTTGTAATCCTTTGTCTGTTTCAGATATAGTCAAATCTACGTTATTTTTTGATTCTGGTTCTGGGTTTTTTACCTCTGTTGTATGTGGATTTGATACGGGTGTTTCAAATACTTCTTCTTTTACGTTTACTTCTTCTTCTTCTGTATGACTAATATATGCCTTTAGAATATCTTCTATTGGCATACTATCTCTAATAGAATTCAAAATACATTCTTTAATAATTAATTCTAATTCGCGATTATGTTTTTGTATTTCAAGTGGGGCAATATCTTTTTCAAACAAATACACATTAACATACACTTTCCTCGCAACAGCGATATATACTCGATGTACAAAATCACCTAGAGCAGGAATGTCTATATCTACTTTCTTTTGCTCTTGACCTACACGAATACACGTCAACGCCTTTAAATGAATGATATGAACACAACTAATAAGATCTTCTAAATAAGAACAAGACGATATCTCGCAAATTCTAACTCGTTCACATTCAATAATAGTATTATTCCATTTTGGAATTCGTGTTAAAAAGGTTTGAAACGTCATTAAATACTTATCTTCTTCGCCATTTTCTATACAAAGGGTTATCGCTTCTTCAAAAATGGATTTTAATCCGGTAATAACCGCTGGTGTCAGAATGTTTACAAGTCGTGCACACCACTCATTTTTAGATTCTACTAATGAGGCTACAGAATAATCATCCATATTACATAAAAGACACATTTTCAAAATCATTATTAGAACGAATAGAAAGGAAATGTAACATAAATAACAATAATAGTTTCTCGTTTCTAAAATCTTTCTTAACTTTGTGAAAAGTTAATAATAACTTTGATTTTTGTAAGGCATCCATATCCACATACATATCAATATAAACCAGTAAATCTTTTCCAGAATATCCACGCTCATATATACTTTCTGCCATTTCAATCAAATCACTACTATTTTTATTTTCTAAATTAATAATATTTTTTTTAAACCACGCCATACATCGTACCATATCAGCATCTTTGCCAAAACATTTTTCTGAATGATAACTATATAGTTGAACTTTTTTATTTTTAACAAGCGGATGCGGTATATATATTTCACAAAATCGAGATAGTATTGGTTTCAATATTTTTGCTTTATCATTCACAATTACAAAAAAACGTGTGTTATGACTGAATTGTTCGATACACCTTCTCAGTGCAGATTGAGCGTCGATCGTGAGAGAGTCTGCATTAGATAATATGATTGTTTTAAATTCAATACCCGTATGTAAACTAATATGAGTTTTTGCAAAGAATTTCAAATCTTCTCTAACAAATTTTATACCCTTAGCGTGCGCGCAATTTGTATACAACACATACGAACGAATATGTTCTTTATTATTTCTATATAATTTATTTATAAAATTATTCACTAAAGTTCGTTTTCCAGAACCATTTGGACCATGAAATAATATATTAGGTATTTTTCCTAATTTTGTAAATTCATCTAATTTATTTGTTATTTGGGTATGAATTTCTATTGCCATACAAAGTTCCTATATATTATGTTTAATTCAATTATTTGTAATTTATTATTTTATGCCCAACTAGACAAACTTTGTGTATAAGGATTATTTTTGAATGCAGATAATATGTCTGGATTAATTCTATCACATCCTTGAGAATTGTTATACGTTTGTGGTGTATTAAGGTCACCATAAGTTTCTACACTAGGAATCATAGTAACTGAAGCACTTCCTGTAAGAGAACGATTATTTTGAACGTTAGAATCTGAACGTAGCGATACATTTACATTTGAATTAAGTAACGACATACCTCCTTGATTAGGTGTATTTAAAAAAGTTTTATTTGGGTTGTTTCTTTGATTATAGTTGGAGGTTTGTGACATCTCACGAGTATTTCCATATGCAGACCCATAATTATGTACGTTGGTAGTATCTCTTTCTTGAGGAATAGGTTGTTGGCTAGTTACTGTATATGCTCCGTCGTTTTGTCCTTGTACGTACAAGTGGTAAGAGCTATTCTCTGTTTGTTCACGGATAGTTGTTTTTGTACGATCTGCTGGATTATAAATAGGTTGACTGCTTCCTGATGTTTGTTGGACGTTCCCAGATGGTCGTACACTTCCTACCACATTTTGTTTTCGAGTAGGTCTAAGAACATCCAGAACCGGTGCAGTTGCAGCTTTGATAAGACCTTGTAAAGGACCTAGTTCCGGGTCATTTTTAGTAGTAGACCGGTTGTTGCAAAGTGCATAATACGAACCGTTACCATAATCATTCGTAGCAGCCCCTATTTTTCCTTTAGGAGCAGAAATTCCTGGAGCATCTAATTGTTGTCGGTGTGAATTATTATTGTAAGAATTTATATAAGTCGCTTGTCCTTCTTTTGCACCGGCACCATAATAATCGGTTTCAGCATAATCAGGTCTATTTGTATGTTGTAACATCTCTTTACTTCTCACAGTTGGTCCTTTTTCCACGCCAGTAGTAGTAAACCATCTACCAGGTCCTAAATTGTAGTCTGTATCTGGTCTATTTTTTTCAATTTTACCTTGTGTTTCTAGATTACCGTATTCTTTTACATAATATGTTGCTGGTCCTTCATGTCCTTGCAAAGAAAAAGACATTTTAGGATTGGTAGATGTTCTTAAATTATCTACTGTTTTGGGTAACCAAGCATTTCTATCTTCACTTGCAACATTATATCCCGCACCGCTGTTTGTTGTGGTAAATCCATGTCCTAAACCAGGCGCAACCTTCTCTTCGTCCCATGGTTTTACGTTATTCATTTTTGTTCCGGGCATTTGTCGCGACATCATGAAATCAGTAGTGCTAGGCATTCCATTTGACCAACTCATATTTGCTTGTGGCTTAAACAATGGGGCTTGTTCTACTTTTGAACGATGCTGAGAACCAGCTCCTTGCATATTGTCCATTTGGGTTTGTGCTATGTCTGCTGATGCGGTCGCCCCTTTTATCTTTGCGCCGAAAAAAGGTACCATATTATTATGCTTAAAATCATTTTTATTTATAGGGTCCCCAGTAAGACTTAGTGTAGTTCGAGTAGAACCGCCTACACTATCTTGCGGATTATTTTGTTCTATAGTTTTTACCGTAGAATTGTTGAAAAACTTATCAGTAGTTTGGTTAGGATTTTTATAACGCATAGGATTATCATTTGAGATCTTTTTCGTTACAGGATAATTTATTGGTGGATTTGAATATGTTTGCGACAAAGAATTAGAATTAACATTTTGTGTGAATGGTTCTTTACTATTGTTTTTGTCTTCTTTATCATGATTTGATATCACATATAATCCTCCTAAAGCTATAAGTGGTATTGCTAATTCAGCCATTTCTTGTATATATCAATTAAATATTATAATCTATGATGTAGCGAATATAATAATTACAAATTCCCACATGTTCCTGTTGACGTACAATTAGTAGAAGCAGAAGATAGCCCGACAAATGGTTTTGCAATTAAAGAATTATCTGTTTTTGTATCCACACACGGTAAAACCGTTTTAAAGTTGTCTTTTTCCACCAACCGTGTATTCATATTATGTTGAAAAGGAACACACGTATTTTCTTGTGGGTTTAAGGGCAAGAATTGAAAGTTGTTTTGTTCTAAATCTAATGCAGTCCAAGCTGGATTACTCAATCGTGTCTGGTCTGTAAATGGTTGACATTTTGGATATTTAATTTTTTCACTAGTAGGAAAAGGATTTTGTTCACTAATACAATCTCTAGAGAGATTATTATTAATGCCTAATAAAGCACTTTCTACATTAATGGTATTAGTCTGTAAATTTGCCCCCCATTTTTGCATCCTTATGAAAGGGTCTTCCATAAAACAAGGATTAATTCCATTACCAGGGGCATCTAACATATATCTTCCAGGGTCGGTGGTTTGTTGTAATTGCTTTTTAATGCGACACGGGTCATCGTGAAATCTGGTGAAAGACATATTATAATATATTATTATATTAAATAGGTTATTTGCATATAAATACTTAATATAGTTATATACAAATGTCTCCTACATTATGCCTAAATATGATTGTGAAAAATGAATCTAATATAATAGAGAGATTATTATCATCTGTGGTGGATATTATAGACTGTTATTGTATTTGTGATACAGGTAGTGACGATAATACTATCGAAATTATCACAAAATTCTTTGAAAAACATAATAAACCAGGTAAAATAGTTGAAAAACCATTTAATAATTTCTGTGTAAACAGAAATTATGCAATACAACAAGCGATACATATGGCGGAGTATTTAATATTTTTAGATGCAGATATGATGCTAAATGTTTCCAATAATTTTAGTAAAGACACGTTAACCTCCGATTTTTACCATATTAAACAATATACAAATAGCGGGTTTTTTTATTATAACGTCCGTATTGCTTCTACAAAATGTAATCCTAAATATTATGGCGTGACACATGAATACCTATCTACCGATAATTTTAATAAAGATACACTCAATACCCTTAATATTTATGATATAAATGACGGTGGCTGCAAAGAAAATAAATTTCTACGAGATATCCAGCTTTTATCAGAAGGATTAAAACAAGAACCTACCAACGCAAGATATATGTTTTATCTTGCAAATAGTTATAGAGATACCTCACAGTTAGACAAAGCAATTGAATATTATACAGAACGTATTAAACTTGGTGGATGGGAAGAAGAAATACATAATAGCATGTATAATATAGGAATATGCTATAAACGTAAGAAAGATAATGCAGCTTTTGTATATTGTATGATAGAAGCTTGGAACTATCGTCCGACACGTATAGAACCTTTATTTCACATTATTGAACACTATGTATATGAACGTAAATATCAAATTGCAAAAATATACTACGATTTGGCAAAAAATATTACTATACCGACAGATATATTGTTTATAGAAGGCGATATGTACGGTCACAAGTTAGATTATCTTTATACATTGATGGCTTGTTATTGTAAAAATACCGAAAATGTATACAAATGTTTTGAAAGTTTATTTAAAAATCCTAAATACAACCTAGATAAACTATTAGGGAATTATAATGTATATGTTCCTATATTAGATGAAATCCAGTATATAGATATTAGTTGTTCTCATACCTTTGAGATAAACGGAAAAAATACACTACTTTATGGAGGTAATCCATCTATTATACAATATAAAAATGGGTATATAGTAAATATGAGTTTAATCAATTCTAGAGAAGAGAGCAATACCAATACTCATACATATAACAAATGTTTAACGCTGGATAAACAATTCAACATACAAAAATTCACTTTTTTCGATAATAACAAACATCCAAAAAATGGTATTGAAAATATTATATTAACTAAAAAAGGGGAACAAATATTATTTACTGGAAATATGAAGAACCTAGATAATACGTTTGAGTTGTGTTATGGTAAATACAACATATGCGATACTGTATTGAACGCAAACCCAATACAATATACAGAAGAAATCATGAAAGATATATCTTTCATACCGGATACGAACGAATATATATATAAATGGTTTCCATTATCGACTTGTAAAATGGTTAAAAAATCAAACAATAACTTTAAACTTGTAAAGAATATCGAAAAAACTATGCCTACTTTTTTTCATTTGGCAACTGGTAGCGGTCCAGGATTTAGATACAACGATGAAATATGGTTTGTTGTGCGCTATGTAAATCCTAATGATAATCCGGTGAACTATTCTTTTAATTGTATTGTAGTTTTAGATAATAGTTACAATTGTAAATGGTATAGTTACCCATTCAAACTTTTAAATAAATCTGCTGATATTTCTCAAGGCGTAATTGTAGAGAAAGATAACTTAATTTTTACTCATAGTCACGATGATTCGCGTTCACGAATTTCTATTATTGATAAAAGCACATTTATAACTAAATACAAGATAGTTCCGTAATGTTATTGTATTTCATAATTTATTTTTCTTCTATCATTGTAATTAATGAATATAAAAGATATTTTGAAGTATGAAGAAAAATGGTGCACTAAAATGGGTTATAGAAATCCATATCTAGACCCATATAACCATCATATAAGTAGTTCTACAGTAACAGGTGATCACGCAGCATATAGAAGATTTCCAGAAAACAGACACGTTTATGATAAACTATGGATTGCAAAAACACAGCACTTAAAATGTGGTAGATTAGAAGAATTAAAAGGTAAAGAAGACAATATTAAATACCCAATTTTTATTAAACCACGATGGGGGCATTTGAGTGCAGCATCTAAAAATTGTTACAAAATTGTCTCTTATTCAGAATTATCTAAATATCTAGATTATCCAGATATGATGTGGTCTGAGTTTATCAACGGAACCGAAGGTATGACTGATTTTTTATTGTTAAATGGTAGAATCGTTTGGCAAATTACGTATGTATATTCAGACGAACAAAATGGATTTACAGATGTATATAAATTTATAAGTCCTGATACACAACCGTTCCCATCTATAGAACAATGGACGAGAGACCATATTAACGGACATACAGGTTTTGTCAATATTCAATATAGAAAAGATAAAATTATTGAAGTAGGACTTCGTCCCGCTAGAGGTGGGATGTACCTTATAGGAGCAGATTGTCCTGCTTTATCCAAAAATATATATAATGTCATAGACCGTCATTTTTGGGATGAAACTTTGGAACCCGCAATAACTTTTAAACCGTTTTATGTGTACAAATGTTATACAAAAGTTCCTATATTGTATATTTGGCCTCAAAAAATAATAGACATATTAATACCATCACTCACAGATATGCCTTTATATGAATACTATTTTGAACCTGTTAATAATGAGGGACTTGTATTTTTTCAATTCATGCATAGGGACTTTAATAAAGGGTTAAGAGCAAAACGTATAATAGAATTATTATTTGTTACAACACAATTTTTATTTTTATTGACTTTTTTGTTTATTATATACACTTTAATAACGTGTAAAGGATACTACTCTTTGTCACTTCTGTTTTTATTTATAGGAATATGGTTAACACGATTTTTAAATCCTATGTATGTAAATTACAATAATTATAAAGCTTACATGCAAAGGTTTATAGGGAAAGAATCTTTGACAAGTCAAAAAGAATTTGATATGGAAACTAGTGATAAGTTAAAAGAAAAAGAAAAGGAAACTAATAAGTTGAAAACTCAAAATTATACGGCATTATTATAGTCATTAGAGGCTGATTATTATATAATTAACAAAAGCTAACAATTTTGAGTTTTTTCTTTTTTGTTGTGTTATTGCAACACACACACGTTTTACATTTTTTTTCGACCCATTCTGCGGTGGGTTGTGTACTACAAAAAGGCATCACTAATTTAACTAAACAATTCAATTCAGGGTACTTTATGTATAATTTTTCAATTGCTTGTTCTTTCATTTTTGCTTCAATCATGATATCGATATGTTGTCCGTATATATGTGGAATCTCTAATAAATAATCTGGTATTGTTTCAATAAAATCACTATGGTGTCCTGTACGTCCTGAGCCCTGTTCGCTTACGTGAAACTTTGGTTTTATATTACGCCGTTTCCACGTTTCTAAAATGGCTGGAATATATTCTTTTGCGGGTTTAAATACCTCAGATGGATGTAATTTGCAATAACACGCATAATGATGTGTATCAAAGACTACAGGAATATTGACTATATTAGATATATGTAAACAGTCTTCTATAGAGAAGCTTTTTTCACAGTTCTCAAGGACAAGATATTTTCTAATACGTTCATCTAATTTATAATATTGTTCACACCATCGTTTAATTGTATTTTTTTTTGTCGCCGTACACTCCACCACCATGAACAACAATTACAGGACTCAACGCATCTATATCACACAGGTCCACTACATCTGCGTGATATTTTAAATCATTTTGGGTGTGTATAAAACTGGTTGGGTCAGGGGTTCCAATTACATTATATTGTCCGGGATGAAAAGTAAGACGTTGATTATACATTTTTGCTTTCTTTCCAATTTCTACAAGCAACGGTTTTGCAAATTCAAATGTATATTCTTGAACCTTTGGATTAGACTTGTGTGGAAACAATTCACTGCTAAGTCGAAATACCTTGATACCGTTTCGTTCATTCCAATCCATCATTGTAAGGACATCTTTAAGATTTTGAATTATTTTACCTTTAAGAACATCCATACCTTTTTCTTCTATCGAACGAATAATCATCTTGCGTGAAGCAAATACTGGTGGTTTCTGTGCTCGCAATTTTGTATTGATGCAACATAATCCCAATTGAACCGGTTTGTTATCACTATACATTATAGATATTGTATGCATAGTGATAACAGATTACATAAATGTTTCGATTTTATTGTGAAAACTTAATTACAAGCACCTCCACGAAGACGTAATACCAAATGCAAAGTAGATTCTTTTTGCACGTTATAATCGCTGAGTGTTCGATTGTCCTCTAACTGCTTACCCGCAAAGATGAGTCTCTGTTGGTCAGGTGGAATGCCTTCTTTTTCTTGTATCTTTTGTTTAATATTTTCAATCGTGTCGCTTGGTTCGACATCTAATGTGATAGTTTTCCCTGTAAGTGTTTTCACGAAAATCTGCATATATATACAATATACATATAATAATTGTTTATATACATTATCATTACTTTAGATATAGTATTAATGCAGCAGATATTTATTAAATGCCCAATCATCCATCTCTATAGGGTCTTTTATTTTCAATTTCTTTGCCTCTCTAAAAACAAAATTATCAACAGGTGTATTTACCCATAATTTGGTGTTGATATCTATTATTCCTGAACCATCAAAATCAAACAATTTGTAATTACCATCTTTACCTCTACCAACATTATCTATTTTCCAGTCCATGTAGATAATACCTAAACTTTGTAAAAATGTTTTTACCTTTTTCATCGCGTTTATTGCTTCTTTTTTATCAAATTCATCATAATCTGTATTCAACATTTCCATATCCACGTAAGTTTCATTCACATCATAATATGTTGCAATATTGGGGTGTGGATGTTCCATAAGTAGTTTAACAATTGATTGTTCGTTGATAGCTGCATCTGATAAATCGACAACCATATCTGGGTTTTTATCCGGATAAAAAAACACTTTTCTAAAAAACGGTAACCCGTCATAGGTTTCATCTATGTCTTGAATATTTCCATTTTGCATCATTTTAGATCCGCCAACACGAACGACACGACGATGTTTTTTTGTCTTTCTGGTTTTTCTTTTTTCTTTTTTACGATATCTTATTTTTTTTATAGTTTTTCTTTTTTTCATTATATATTTACTATTTATTATTTTACATTTTTTAACATTTAAAACGTCGACCTAATCCAGATAAATCATTTAATGAATGGGATAAATTCACATGTATTCACAGAAATCATATAAATCGTAAATAAGTTTTATGTATTTATATTATGCATTTATATCTTTTATAGATATATCTTTTATAGAATTGTTAGAAGACTTTTTAATATCAAAATGTCCTGATTGTATTTTATATTTATTTTCAATCGGAATATCACTATGTTTACACGGTCCGCAATTGTCTATATTTGCTAAGTCTATCCTTTTTTGTAAATCATCACTGGAATATACTATACCCCAACGACCTAATTGTTTTGGACGCGTATGAAAGAGTTGTAAAACACGTTTCAACATACAATATACAATATAACACGTAAACTGTTTATTCACTTTTATTTATGTTTATAAATAATATTAAATCTATATACACTAACCCAACCAAAAACATTCCGTACTTACTTATGTTATCTACTGTAAAATACATTTTAAAATAATAAAAAGACAAACATATAAATACTAATGAAAATAATATGATTTTAAAAGTATTTAAACCACACAGTTGGTTCATTAAATACTTTTACACCTTTGGACATTTAAACTATTCATGAATTAAACAATCGTGTCATGTTAGCTACCTCGGGTTTGTGTGCATTATGTTGAAATAGTTTGTAAATAATAGAATCGTTTCTGAATCTTACAGAATAATCCTGTTGTAATTTATTTCTTCCAA
>Ga0307968_1000178_pt1 | contig 40012 bp, 47 predicted proteins | sample OrgLakmetagen650_FD_201834 | JGI IMG/M metagenome (GOLD analysis project Ga0307968, IMG submission 201834) | Saline water microbial communities from Organic Lake, Antarctica - #650 | ecosystem: Environmental > Aquatic > Non-marine Saline and Alkaline > Saline | place: Antarctica: Organic Lake...
GGTGTGGTCATCAGCCGGTTGGTGCACAGTATGTGTGTGTGTAATTGTGTGTGTTTGTGGATGTGCGCGTGTTTATAATACCGTCAGGCTCTCGAGGGTATCGATCACTGTAGATCAGATATTGTCAGGTGAGATGGGTGTGGTCATCAGCCGGTCAGGGCACTTTGCATTTGAGCATGCAGAAGTTGTACGCAATTTTAAGCGCACGCACACACGGTCAGGGCACTTTGCATTTGACCATGCAGAAGTTGTAAGCAATCTTAAGCGCGCGCACAAAGGTAGCAGCAAACGTTTATGTAGCATGCATGTAAAAAGCCCGTACATGAAGAAATACATACGTAGAAAGCACACGAAGAAATATATTTGTAGAAAGGACATGAATGTAAGGGACAAATATGTATTTAATAGTGGCGCTGCGCTTGGGGACCCTAGGTCAATACTTCCATATTACTATATAGCCCATACTTGCAATCCATCATAGCCTATACTTGCAATCCATGCTTAAGCTGGTACGATACCATAACCTCGTCGTGACAGCCAAAGGTCTGTGATGAGCAAGGATTTCTTGCCCTTCATAGAATTATTCCCAAATGGCACAGTCTCCTATGCCTATACTACCTGGCAATTCTGCCCTAAGCAGAATTGTGTGCACTCTCCTGGTTCCCTGCTCACCCCAGCTAGCCTTGCGTGTGCAAATGTATGAGCTGCGCATGTGCCCAATGCTGGTGCTCAAATGGGCAATGTATACCTGCATCCTCAAAATCCTGAGTTTGACCTGATGTGTGTGCCCACTGTCATGCATGCAAATAAGTGCAAAGCAAGTAAGATGGCTGGTGCAGGCCTGTTGCAACTCGCCCTGTGCCTGTAGTGGAGGAGGCTCTACGGGGCTGAGACTTTGCAACTCTGAGTCTCTCTGACGTTCTCCAACCCGGGTAGTGCCCTCTCCGCGCGACACGTCATCACAACAGCAAGTGGCCGGAATGCAAATGTGCTCCAGCGATATTAAGTTTAACTTCCTGCTCGTCGCGAACATGCAAAATCATGACTACGCTCGAGAAACGGATTTGCATCTCCCGGCATCGCCATTTGAGATGGTAGCCCAGTATGTCTTAAAATTAAGTCTTCTTTCCATCTGTATAAATTTTAGATCGAGGAGCTCAAATAAATTTGGGCACTTTTTCGACCAGGGCACTGTTCAACAATCGGAAAGCACCATCCTTCTTGGCATGAGGTTCTTACTCGATTTGGCTGTCAAATGTTTTAGAGAAAGGTCACAAATTCTTAGCTATTGTGACCTGCCCCCTCATTTTCTCTAGCAATCCATAAGCCTAGGACAAAGTCCTAGGGTCCAATAAGCGCGTCCTTGACTGTAAGGGGCAGAAATATATCAACTAACAGCACGTAAAGGAGAGAAATACATTCGTGAGCACGGTAACAAGCAAGTCCAGTGCTGTGTGGAACGTAAATGTACGTATGTTTATGGATGGCTCAGGCTTGAATTTCTTAACCATTCCATTTATGCACATGCTAAGTGCATCCACTGTTTATTGTGCAAAAAGTCTGAAGCGTGTCTTTCAGTCCCAAATGCTTTGAAGCGGCAAGTGGCTCACACTTTTGACGCATGCAAGTTGCGCACAAATGATGCACAGCTATGCACGCGGAAACGACGCAGGTGTGCACGTTCAAAAGAAACGACTTAGGCGTGTATGCACAACTAAGGTGTGTATGCACGACCAAGGTGTGTATGCACGCGGAAACGACTCAGGTGCGCATGCTCAACAGTGTGAGAACGATTACGTGAAATGCAAGCTCTGACAGAGCAGCAGTACAGCACTGACTCAGCACTGATGGTGATAAAAGCCGCAAGCAAAGATCCTGCAGGCCCTGCCACTTCAAACAACAACAACAACAACCTCATACACTGCGCGTTCAGCACACAGATGAGCACGATCCAGGCACGCACGCACACACGCTTGACAGTGGGAGTACTGGTTGTACGGACCACAAGCACACAGACGACAGGCAACGATGACACCAATGCCAGCAGCAGCCAAGACGTGCGTAACGTGCCTGCAGGCCCAGCCACTTCAAGATGACCAGGGGCTCGTTCTTCCACTTCTCAAAAAACTCTGCCAGTGCGATCTTGCGCGCCTCCCCAGGGATCTCCACTAAAGCCCCTAACGCGCCAACCTGTGTGTGTGCGTGTGTGCGTGTGTGTGTGTGTGCGTGTGTGTGTGTGTGTGCAGGTGGCAATGTGGAGGTGGGGGAGGTGGCAGTCATTGCACTGTCAGAGCCAAAAGGCTCTCCACACGCTGACCTTTGTTTTGTGGTGTGGTGGCAGCCGAAGCTCCCACCGCGTGCCAACCTCTGTGCATAGGTGCCACTCAGCGTGGTGGCGTGGGAGGTAGCAATCATTGCACTGTCAGAGGCAACCAAACCTCAAAGGTGGCGTTGCATAACATTGCACCATAGGACGGAGTCATTTAGGTTGCTTGGAGGTGAGCCTACAAGTAGTGCCAGCTCATTTGACATCATGACACACACACACACACGCCAACACACACCAGGTAATCGCACACTATGAGCCTCAGGTCACACAGCTTTCACACACAGCAGAGACCTTCAAGACGTGTGCAGCAAGGCTTGGACACACTCTCCTGTATAGATCTACAATCTGGACAATCACTGTACAGATAGAGACGCACAAGAACAACCGTTGCAGCACATGCGCGCGTTCACACATGCACACAACATGTGCGCACACACACACACAAACATATGCACACGCCCACACGTATACACAAACAGAACAGCGCACGCACATACAAGAACACACACGCGCGCACGCGCACATCACACGCGCTCTCACACACATGCCCACATATAGACACACCCTAGCCTCACCTGGTCTGTCATGTTTGTGGCTTCTCTGAAGCGCTGCAAAATCATGTCCTCGACCACAGGCTCCTCCAATGTGCTCAGCATACCCAGAGCCTTCTGCTTCAGCGTGCGGCGTGCACACTCAGCAGCATTGAACACGTACGGGTCACCTGCATGAGCGTGTGTGTGTGTTTGCGTGTGCGTGTGTGTGTGTACAACGCATCCACAAACACAGGCATGTATATGTTGCATGCCTTCTGCACAAAACACAGTTTGTGAAAGAGGGTGAGAAGCGTACAACGCGCAAAGCAGCGTTCAACTAAAAGATACACACAAGTCACCTGCATAATGCATTTTGTTTGCAAAAGGCGGCGAGAAGAATAAGCTTGTCACTGTGATTGAGAGAGGAAAGTGGCAAGGCATGCTTTGCACGCAACACCTGGAACCACCAACACATTTCACACGAACACACACACACACACACACAAGTAAACGCACACAAACGAACCTGGAGCTGAGTCGCTCTGCTTCAAGATTATCTCCAAGTCTGGGCGTAATCGAGCTGCTAGCTCGTGCACCACGTAGTTGCGTACCTGTGTGCATTTTTTGAGTTTATGTACGTGTGTGCATGCATGTATGTGATTGTGTGTGTGTGTTTCTGTGCGTGTGTGTGTGCATGTGTGTCTGTGTGTCTGTGTATGAGTGGTGCGTGTTTTGTGTGTCCGCAGCTGTAACCAGTGGTCGACCTATGCAGTACACAGTTGCACAGCACAAACCACGCACGCAATACTCAGGTGGCCACGGCACAACTCCTGGCACACAGCCAAATAGCACTCCTTTGCTTAGGGTGCATAATATCTTCACTGTGCACAGCATAATGCACTTTCTTACAGCGCATGTCTACCCCTGCACACTGCACTCAAACAAGCCCCCCCCCTTTCTACTACACACAGCACATGCACACCCAGATGTTGGTCCCAGATGATGGGGTGTACCACACACACACACACACACACACTCACACACACACACACACACCTCAAACAGAAGGGTTGGGTCTGCCTCAGGGATTTCATCTAGCAGCTCCGTGCCGCTTGGAAGGGTCGCAGCCATGGCCTTGAAGGAACCATCCAAGCCCTGCATGAGGATACATGTGTGTGTTACTTTGTGTGGTCGTGCGTGTGTGTATGTGAGCAAGCATGTGTGTGTTTGTTGTGTGACCCAACGTGTGCATTTTCATGATCTCTAGAGCGTGTGTATGTGTATGTGTATATGCATTCAGTTGGGGACAGGGTGGAACCATTTGACAAACACAGCGCGTGAACATCACGTGCGTTCCATGAGACCAAGAACGATTCAGGCACTCTCAGCCTTACCCATATACACAGACACACAAACGTCCCATGTTGTCACATGTCTTGGATTGGCCAAATAATACACACATACACCATATACGGTACGTTAGCAGGGAAATTACCATATATATATATATACGGTCATATACGGTGTACACATACGGTTCTGGCCAGCCCTACACATGTCATACCTGCTCCATACCTAGACCGCCTTTCGAGCTGACACTAAGGGCGCAGGCACCATCACCCTTTTTCCCCAACACACGAATATCTGATCATAACACGTCTCACCTGCTCCATAATGACCGCCTTGAAGGCTGACACCAAGGACTCAGGCACCCCCCCTGCTCCTGCCAAAGTGTTCTGCAGTGCCTTCTTGTCAGTCGAGCTGGCCTTGGCGCTGGTGGCTGCACCATACAGCTGCAGCAGCAGCTTGCGGGACAGGCGCTGGCCGGCCTCCCACCTGCATGTATCATTTATCAATTACAAACGCGTGTGTGAGTATGTGCGTGAGCGTGTTCGCTTGCACACAATAGCAGCAGCTGCTTGCGGGACAAGCGCTGGTTGGCCACCCACCTGCATTGTGGTATTATGTATGCAGTGCGTATGTGTGTGCTTATGTGTGTATACTTTGTGTGTATGTGCATGTGTAAATGCAGGTTTTGCAGCAGCACTTCATGGGGAAATCATGTGTATGAGAGCACAACCAGTGTGCTTCATATTGCTGTATTAGTGCCGCCCAGCAGGACCAGCAGATATAATGCACAAAGCACACATGCAAGCCTTTGTGAACATGTCTGCATAATTAAGTATTACACACATATGTAGGGTTGGCCAGAACCGTATATATATACACACCGTATATGACCATACCTTTGGTGTTTTCCCTGCCAAAAATACCGTATATACACCGTATATAAATGGCTCTGGCCAACCCTCCACATATGTGCACACACAGGCGCGCGCAAATACGCGTGCACACGCAAACACACAGACACAGACACACACACACACCTGTTAAATTCATCACTGTCGTTTGCCAGCAGGAACAGCAGCTGCTCGTCATTCTGGCCCTCCACGGAGAGGCGCACGGGCGCAGAGAAGCCACGCAAGATGGAGGGGACCTAAGAAAAGGAGGTCAGGTGGGGAGTGTGTGAATGCGCGCGTGTATATGTGCGTGTGTGTAAGTGTGCGTGTTTGTAGGAGTGTGTGTGACTGTGTGTGCATGTGTTTGTGTGAAGAGGGGGAAAGGAGATGGCAAGGAAGTGGTGAAGGAGCAGAGAAGCTGGGCAGGATGAAGGAAAGAAGCAAAGGGGGGGGGGATGTAGAAAAAATGGTAATGCCATTTGAAGTCAAGCATAGAAATCTACTTTCTGACACCTACATGCAAGCACGTGCCCACGCAAGCATGTACATACATACATACAAGCACGCACGGAAACACACAATACACACACACATGCACACGCGGAAACACACATGCACACGCGCACACACACGCATTCACGCACGTACACACAAGCACACACGTACCGGCTCTGCAGGCACGTGCTCAAACACAAACTCCTGCTCAGCCTCAGTCATACGCAGCACCACGGTGGTAGGGGGAGTGGCCGTGCCATTTGCAGTTGCACCCTCAGACCCGCGCACGTGCAGGGGCAGGTCCTTGCCTGAGGGTATGACAGTGGGTATGAGGGTGGGTATGAGTGTGAATATGAGAATATGAATGAGGGAGTATGGGAAATGATGGATTTTTGTAAGCATTTTATTTCGCAACCTGGGCATGAAGAGGCAAGCAGCTCAGACACATTTTTCTAAGGTGCGAGTTTACGAGTGAGAGGGGCGAGGGCTGTATCTTGAAAGGGTAACAATAACGGAATTGCAGACGTGAAAGAGGAGAAATGCAACAGAATCTTCACCTGTGAGTGAGGGCAGCAGGTTCTTGGTTTTAGTAGGACACCTTGGTGAACAATTTCAAAAGGCAACAACGACGGAGTATTGGAGTGCAGCAGAGCCAAACAAAGTGTGGTTGCTTCTGTTAAAAAGAGGCCAGAGAGTACATCCCAAGTTGCATCTGCCTTCTCTTTCCGTGTATATAAGGCCAGGCAGCGGTTGCCTTTCATACGACGTGTGACGACTTGACAACACTGCTGACGTGAATGCACAGTGCTTGGGACCTTCATATGATGTGTGCCTACTTTTACACCACTGACATTAGTGCACAATGCTTTGGGGAATGGTCAAGGATAGCAGCTTGTTCATGGCTATACTCTTTGCAAATAACACACACACACACACACACATACACACACACACATACACACACACATACACACACACACACACACCGTCAGGTCCCAGCAGGCCCACAGCCAGAGGGATCAGCAGAGGCATCTTGTTAGATTGGCCAGGGGTAGGAGGCGTATGCTGCTTGACACGCAGGGTGTAGCGCTGGGAAGCTGCAGCAAAAAGCAAAAAGGGGAAAAAGGTCACTTTCTTGGCGTGTGAAAAGGGGAGATTTGTAAGGTTGGCCAGAACTGTATGTATACACTGCATATGACCGTATATCAAGTGATTTCCCTGCCAAAATTACCGTATCTACACCGTATATATGTGTGGTTTTGCTGACCAACTCTAGAAATCTGACATAGATTTGACACGAAGCACAGCGTTGGAAAAGCCGCATACATAAATGGTTAGATGTGATTGGACTCTGACGTCCAAAAAGCAAGCAGCTTTTGTACAGGGCAGCTTCTGAAAGCTGCTTCTTGTGCAGGGTGAAAAGCTGTGGCATGACATTAGGGCCTCAACAAAATGCTAGTCAGCAAGGTAAGACACACACACACATGCACCTATCTATATCAATCAAACCTTGTGTCACGCACTCTCAGACTGCCAGCGTGCAAAGAACAGAAACATGAATTCAGCACAACAAGCACGTCGGTAGCTCAACCAACAAGTTGGTAGCTCAACCAAACGACAGCAAGCTGCAGGCAGGTCAGTTGTGTGGCATGCATAAGCACATTCCTGGTCATGTGTTGCAAGTTCAATTTGCCGTGCAGGTTCTTTGTGATACAAAAGGGTCGTGGTCGCCAGCTTTCTTAAACCTAGCCCCGCTTGTGGCCCTTTACTTTTCAAGATGCACACACAGTCAGCAGCTTTCTTTTTATGGAGGTGACCTCGCCAGTGCGGGCTGGTAGCGTTGATAGGAAGCGTTAACGCACAGGACAAGCGCGCATCAAGCTCACCGTTCTGTGCGAGTGAGTAGGCACAGATGATGAAGCATGAACGCACAGGGCGACGGCTTTTGTCATGTCTGTGTACGCTTTATCATTGCTATCCGCTCGCACAGGTTCGATCACCTTTAAGCAGGTAGAACAGACGTGATGGGCGGTTATGTTAGCCTCACATTAGCCCTCACACAACACTGGAGCACGCTCACACACCCGACATTCACAAATGCATACGCACATTAAAACACTTCTTCACGCTAAATCATACCAAATCGTACCAACCTCACGCTAAATCATACCAAATCATACCAACCTCACGCCAAATCATACCAAATCATACCAACCTCAAGCTAAATCATACCAAGTTATACCAACCTCACGCTAAATCATACCAAATCCTACCAACCTCACGCTAAATCATACCAGTCGTACTGTGTGGTCAGATGTACCTGAGGAGCGCTGGGCTGTTTGCATCTGAGTAGCACGCTCAATCGTTAGCAGACACACACATGCACGCAGGCGTACCTGCATCATACTGCGTGGTCACATTAACACGAGGAGTGCCGGCCTGCTCATACCACCTGGACAGCTGGCTGAGGTCAGCACCGTTAGCATCAGCCATGGCTGACAGGAAGTCGTCGCAAGTCACAGCTTGGCCGTCGTGGCGCTGGAAGTAAAGGTCCATGCCTGTGTATGTGCGTGTGCACGTATGCATATGTACACGTGTGTGTGTGTGTGTGTGTGTGTTTGTGTGTGTGTTTGTGTGTGTGTGTGCGCACGCATGTGTGCGTGTGAACATGTGTGTGTGTGTGCGCACGCGCGTGCACGTGTGTATGAACATATGTGTGTGTGTGTGTGTGTGTGTGTGTGCAAGTGTGCTTGGCGTGTGTGTGTATATCTAGGCGCATAAGCGTAAGCACGTGCATATGCATGCGCTAGCGGATTCAAATGGTGCTTGGTCGATCAAGGGAGTCTGCCCTGCAGGAACACAAGCACCTACCTTAAATAAGAGCATCCCAATTCATTGCAGGCATCTAACCAGTAGCGGCACAAACACAAAAAGAGCACGACGAAGGTGCGCAGCGCATATACAAATAAAAGGCAGGCAAGCACGAAGACAAGCACGTACTGAAGTTACTGAAATCCATGACATAAATGCACAGCGCACTTAAAGATGGAAAAAAGGTAAGCAGGGGACTAGCATTACAATCTGCTCTCTCTAGGTCTTTACCATAGAAACCCACCCTTCCTGAAGCCTTCCTTGCCCAGGAGTGAGTTATTCAGTCGAACAATCTCAGCGCCCTTCATGTAAACTGTCATCTGCACACAGGCACACATGCACACACACAGGTAAACAAAACAATGTACTAGTTCAACACACCCACCCTTCCTGAAGCCCTCCTTGCCCAGGAGTGTGCTGTAGAGGCGCACAACCTCGGCACCTTTCTCGTACACGGTCATCTGTGCACAGCAAACACGGGGCGCGGTCATTAGGCAGACAGTCAAGCCACTCATCACAGAGGTTACCCCCATGACGTCGCGCACCGTTGGCTAGCCAAACCCATGCAACAGCAAGGCCATTACTTCTTGCAGTATTCTGCACGACATTTAGGGACGTATGCAACACCAGGGCCGTATTCCTCACATTATTCTGCACTGTAAATGACAGCAACCTTCTATGCACGTCCTTCTGCAACATCGAGGCGGTTGTATCTGTTTAGGTTCAGCGCTGCGGAATTGCACACCCTTTTGCAGCACCAAAGCCAATATTTCTAATGGCCTGCAACCTTCTGCAACGTATCTGGGAAGAACATAGGATAGGGGGCAGGCATGCAGCAGTAGAAGAAAACGCTCTGTTTGTCACAAGGATGGTTTTGTCAAGCAATGCACAAACATGACAGCAGAGTGTGACAGAAGAAGTACAGTGACATCCTGGCCAAACATAGGAAGACGCAGTTCAGTATGTTTGTGCGCGTGTGTGTGTGAGTATGTGTGCGCGTCTGTGCATGAGAGGAAGGACCAAGTGTATGTGAATGTGTGTGAGAAATGGGATGGGGTGTTATTTGTTATTGTAACAGTGAGTGTGCGTGATTGAGAGAGGAAATGAAAGGCACTATGATGTGCGGCACCCCTTCACTTGCGGTGCTACGGCTCTCAGCACCCCAAGCGCGTCAGGGTGCCACGGTAGTTTGGGTATAATGTTCGCCAATTTTGATTACCTATCTCCGATTACCACCCCACCTCTTTGCTCTGGAGGATTGGGCCTCGGCCATCTGGCGTTGTGTAATAATTCCTTATGCACCTTCTGTGCAATGATGATATGCGTGTGTGCTTGCTTGTGAATGCATACATGCATATATTCTGGATGCATACATATAATTTGTTTATGGAAGCCAACTCTACGTGGAGGAGGGCATGTTTGGCACCCAAAGGGGAAGCTGGCATGGCAGCTTTGTCAACAAGATGTACTACCATCAGATGGGATGCACACGTGGGGGATAAAGTGCGTGCAGCCCTTGCAACAGGCTTAAGATTGCTGTAGCATGCATTTTGACAGATGGCCAGCACCAAATCAGTCCGACCACTGTTCAGTACATGCGTCACCTATTGAACGCGCTGCGCTTGCTGCTGCAGCAGCGTGCTTTCTTTGCGTGTTGTAGTGTTAAATAAGCTATGTACCAAAAGAAACGTAGGGCCAAGTCAGAGGCAACACCTAACATGCGATGTGTTCGGTCGTAGTAGCGTGACTTCCTAACGCACAATACAGTCACTCACGACTTGATGGCGAAAAGGGGCCCTGTGACAGGCATTTTTTGAGAGCGCACATTTGCCACTGTAGTATTGCGCTTTCCCTATCTGTGGAGTGATGAGGGTTCATGTGGAGTGATGAGGGAGCTTGCGGAGGTTTGTGAGTAAGGTCAAATTTGATGCCCCAGCACAGAATGGTCCAGTACAACGACAAATTGTGGATTTAGAGTTAATCTGTAAACACGTATGGTCCAGTAAAACGACAGATTGTGGAGTGAGTTGATTTATATACAACGTATGGTCCAGTAAAACGACAAATTGTGTTAAAAGTTAATCTGTATACAACGAACGTGAAGGAAATTGAGCAAGAACCGTGTAAACGTCGCCCATCTTTGTATAGAACGTGAAAGAAATTGATCAAGTACCGTGTAGAAGTTGTCCATCTTGATGTAGCTGTCAGGACGGATGGGGTGGGCCATGGGTCCTGCATCTTCTGTGAACTGGGCAATACGCAGGCCCATCACATCTTCAATACGCTTCACGGGGCGGCTGTTCAAGTCAGACGTGAACTCCTGCACACACACAACGTGATTGTGTATGCGTGCGTTTTAACGTTGTGTGGTGTTATTGTTTGCGCTCAGTGGCGTGATTGTGTGTACGTGTGTGTAGGTGTGTGTGTGTGGCAAAGACTGCTACGCGCGATTGAAGAAGTAGCATTTTCTAAGGTGATTGGAGTATGCGTTCGTGTGTGCAAGTGTATATGTGTGTATCTGTACATTACATTACAGTCTGTACGTCGTGTACAAGTGTGTGTGCGTGCTCTTATGAACGCTCAGGTGTGAAAGCGACGATGAGCGTCACCCTCACCTGGTCACGGAAAACAGTAAGGCCTTCCTTGAGGGTCAACTGGAACCAGTCCCTGCACGTCACTCTGTTGCCGGTGTAGTTGCTGCAAGCACGATTGTACGCGCGAGTGTGTGTGTGTGTGTGGTGTCTGTGTGTCTGTGCACGCGTGTGCTTACACTCGTGTGTTTACGCACTTGGACGAGTCTTACAAGGGGCACTTGATCTTTGGTTTGAGAGATTTTTTCATGTCTTTTTGACCTTTGGTGTAGATCAAACAAAGCCTGCGTTTATATATAACAACACCCAGCAGAATTTTCAGGCGTAAGTGGTTGTTTACATACAACCAGAAAGCACACAGATGCGTTTAACCTATTATGACAGACATCTTGTGTGATGCCATCAAGCAAAGCGTGCTGCTGTTCATCATACGTCTAGCAGGAACAAGTAGCAAATTGTGATCTTGTGTAATGCCATCAAGCAAAGCGTGCTGCTGTTCATCACATGTTTAGCAGGGAAAGGATGCAAATTGCGATTGTCTCTCCTTCTTAGGTGCTTGTTGAGACAGTCTCAGCCCTGGCAGGGACATTAGCGTCTAAACAAGTACCCAAATTGAAAAAGGACAAATACTTATGCCGTGGACAGTGATCCAGGACAATCAGCAACCACGAGCATTCAGGGTTTGAGCAACTTTTTCCATTCAATGCACTTGCTGACAAGTGCAGAATGTTCTGCACTAAGAGCTAAATGCCTTAACTTCCTGGACACTCAATGAGGTCGACCAACAACAAGAGCCCTGAGAGCAAAGAGACAGCTACTGGACAATGATGGGAATTTCCCTTGGACACAGACAAGACAAAATGTAATGTAATACAATAAATGGGCCCAAGGTTAAGCTCCCACTGCTCCTCCCATGCAATTGCCCGCATCTCAAACATCTGCTCTAAAAGCACCACCAAACGCACACCTCCGGAATAGACATGTATATACTCATTGATAGCAAAGCAACGTGCCATGATCGAGATGGCAGCACATCTTGTGTATATGGTGGCGCATACCTCTACATGAACAAACTATACTGCATCACACATAATGTATGATGTATGAGCTTAGTAGCAAACACAAACAGGGGCAAAATTACAAGCACTGGAAGTACTTGTGCCCAACCACACCCTTAACACACTTGGACACACGTACTTTACATGAGACCGGTATCAATCACAAGCAGGGGCAATTGTACGTCACTGGAAGGTCTTGTGCCCCATCACACCCACGGCACAAGCGGACACCTGTATGAATTTGGTGGCAACATTACGAGACACGTGCAGAGACGCTCGTGCACTCACTGGAAGTACTCGTGCCCCACCACGCCCTCAATGCGGCTATAATCCAGATCAGTGGCAGTCTCGGGGCTAGCAAGCACAAGCCTGCAGGAAAATGAGGGCATGGTTGTTGATAAATTCAAGAAAACGGCATTTACTTTAGGGCATACGATGAGCAAGTTGTAGACTTGGGGTGGGCCTTCACTCCTTCCTTCAAGAATGAAGAGACGCATGGTGGGGCTAGGGATGAGATCAGGAACAATGCACTTACTGATCTCAGAGGCTGGATGCTCACAGAGATGGCTAGCGATGGCCTTAGCGATAGAGGACACAGGCGCGTGTTGAAATAAGGAAAAATGAGTAGACACAATAAACAAAATCACACAGGAATGACATAAACACGATCCTTTTGTGAGGAGGTACACAACCTAAAGTAGAGAAAGATAACCGTCGTTATGGGGTGTGTGCCCTGGCGGTTTTTTTAACACGAGTCCCATACTCCAAGGGCAAAGGCACACTAAGGCAGCAAACGAGGATGGGGACGGGATTGGGAAGGGAGGCTGAGAGACGCATCAGTGCATTGTGCCAGCATTGCAGCTCTCACGAAACCCAAGCCTGCACCACGAAACCAAGCCTCACCCATTACTCAACTCACGAAACCCAAGCCTGCACCCAATACTCAACTCACGAAACCCTGGCCTGCACCACGAAACCAAGCCTGCACCCATTGCTCAGCTCACGAAACCCAAGCCTGCACACATTACTCAACTCACGAAACCCAAGCCTGCACCCATTACTCAACTTACGAAACCCAAGCCTGCACCCATTACTCAACTCACAAAATCCAAGCCTGCACCCATTACTCAACTCACAAAACCAAGCCTGCACCCATCACTCAACTCACGAAACCAAGCCTGCACCACAAAACCAAGCCTGCACCCAGTCCTCAACCGAAGTGAACGTGCGAATTGATGCGAGGACCCATACTGCGTCAAACCATAAAATACACATGGCCCTGGTTTATTGTAAACACCCACACCCAGGCAGCCACCCACACACCCATACCCGTACCCACACCCATACCCGTACCCACACACCCATACCCGTACCCACACCCGTACCCACACACTCACCCAGCCACACTCACAGCCCAGTAGAATGGCACAAAACCATTACCTTGAGTTGAACACGTTGAGTGACTTGTTCTCCATTGCACCCATGTTAAAGTCATCCACAGCCACGATGTTGAACAGGTTCAAGTCGTACTCCAGGCCAAAGGTCTGCGTGCATGCCGGTGTATGTGTGTTTAAATAAATTATGCATATGCATAAAAGCCACATTCGTCCGGATTTGAGAACCTTGCCCGGGCGTTATTCCATCCAACCATCATTGGGCAGCACGTAAATTAACGTGCTTCACTTGTATATCCTCCAAAACTAGCATGTATGTTGCGATTGAGATGGCTTTCATATTGCAACCTTAAAGGGCCTTCAAATTGCGCCCTTGACACACACACCTCTTCATCCCACTTCATAGCCTTCACAAGGGACTCCAGCGCATGGTCCACCTGTGTGTGTGTGTGTGTTTGTGTGTGCACGCACGCATGTGTATGTGTATGTGTGCATGCATGTTTTTAGTGCAAATTTTGTGCAGTCGCATGTTTGTCTGTACATTTTTTGTGCACGTGTGTGTACATTTGAGCGGACGTGTGGATGTGCATCGTGCCACCAGAGTGTGACGCGTCAGCGTGCAGGGGTCAAGCTTTTGTGTGCAAAATTTATGTGGTCACAGTACATAGAGAGGACATAATGGTTTGGACAGAGAGAACGATATAGAGCTCTCCAAGGTAATTACCCCATACTCAGTGCTGTTGTTTTCACTGTGCCCCCCGAACTAAAAAGTGCAGGTGTTCGTAACACGCTGTAAGGCACCAGGCATACAAGAAGCACAACTAACCTTGCCGAGGTTGTTCTCCTGTACAAAGATGCGGAGGGCCACATCCTTGCCTGTCATGGTTTTGAACATGCGTTCCTTCATGGACAGCTTGCCGGCCACCTGCACACGTTTTGTGCGTGTGTGCATATGTAACAGCACAAAACGCCTTGCCTAGAAAGCTGGATGTGTGTACATGTGCGCTTGTGATTGCGTGTGCATTGTATCAACACACAATGCCCTACAATGGAAATGTGGATGTATGCAAATGTCTGGATGTGTGTGCAACACCCTTTGCACGTCACGTGAACCAAGGCCATTTGGCAATGAGTGATACTTCCAAGAAGACCTGAACAAACTGCCCCACTCACCAAAGCAAAGAGGTAGCAGGGTTTGGGGAAAGGATCCTCCCACAGCGCGTAGTGCCTGCCCCCCTCCATATCCCCTTGTGACTTTAGGTTGCCATTGCTCAGCAGCACGGGGTAACTGCACAAGCAGGGCAAGTGAGAAGCAGCAGAATGAGTGCGCCGTTTTGCGTCCTTGGAATGCTTAGTGGTCACGAGCCACAGACAAACTAATTACGAGCTATCATGATCTGCTTCTTAGCTCACCACCTGAGCACACCAATTAAGATTTCCAGCCATTTCTTTGGCAACCTGATATGTTAGGACAAACACACACATACAAACACCGTACACACAATTTTGAAACTCACATCACGCACGCACGCAAACACGCACACATACATACACCATACACACATACTTTTGAATTCACACCACGCACGCACGAACACAAACACGCACACACAAACCACGCATGATAAAGGCATTTTTACTCACTTTGCCTTGTCTGCCTCCACACGGACCTCATACTTGGCCATCACGTCAGGGCGGTCTAAGAAGTAAGTGATGCCACGGAAGCCCTCTGCCTCGCACTGCAAAATCAAAGAGGGACGTCGTTAACAATTCAGTGCCCGTGCACATATGTATATGTTTGCCTTGATGTGAATGAGTGCCGCAGAAGCCCTGTGCCTCTCCTCAAGCCCTCATCTTCCAACACTTACCTCTGCGATCATTAAGAATATTACAAGTTATGAGCACAAAAGCAAGAGCACCCTTGCTTTCCAATTCTTGCAATGGAAGACGAAAACTTTAATTTCAATGAGTTAAACCACACCTACGACCTGGAGTTGCTGCAGGAAATATGCAGACAGCTTTATTGAAAGAGACCAAGTTGTTACCTGTATCCAAATACACAGCAGCTAGCAATTGCGGTCATTAGAATGAAGCACACCTGCATGCAGACGTCCTTGCTAAACTCGTACAAGCCCTCATGTTCTCCTGTTTTTGGGGCGGAGCCCCCCGGGGCGTAGTCCCCTTATGTTCATGTCAAGTTTGACTGAAGAATAGAGCTTTGAGCCTCCCAGGCCACCTCAGAGTGTATGAAATATAAGCTAATTTTGCGCTGATTCCGGAACACCCCGGTCAAACCCCCCTCCACTCGTGACTCCAAGGGGTCGCGTGTCACTGTTCCCCCCAGAATTTAATTGGGTGTTTGTATCATATATTAAAATGTTTCCCATTATATTTTTAGCAATTGTGTCGTAAATTGTAGTAGGTCTACCCGACCGATGCCAACACGCTAGCGGCGCTTGCAGCAGCAGAGCAGAGACGGCAGCAGCTTCACAGCACTCAGAAGGACAGGCGAGCGAGGGCCCGGGAGAGGACCCGCGTCCAGCACTTGGCACAGCACTTGGAGCAACAGTCTCAGCCTGGCAATGCCACTCAGCAGGCACAGGAAGTAGCAGCCCAGTCAGAGGTGTTGGCTCAGAACAACCGTATGGAGCTCAGGCGTTCAGAGGAGCAGTTCAGAAGGATCGCAGCCCCCCTAAATTGCTCGCTCACATGATACACAGCTGTTGAGGTGTATGTTGGAGGTCTGACACACCATTGGCAAGCAAACAGCTACAGACACGGTATGGTATGACAGGGACTGTGCAAATGCAAGAGCCAGGGGGTGCGGGGGGGCGCAGCCCCCCCTGAATTGTCTAACATTAGAATGCCGCTCTTCATTGCAAAGATCAGGCTGCCATCTCAGAAATGGTTGAACAGGAGCAGTGGGGTGCAGAGGGAGTGCAGCCCCCCCTGAATCACTCTCACTACATCAGGTACAACTTCAATGCAGGTTGCAGCGTAGGCTCCGCCCCACTTTTTGTGATCCGCAAAATCACACCCTACTTGTTTTCATACTCATGTGCTGAATCAGGCACACACACACACACACCTGCGTGCAAAAGTTGCCGCTGGACTTGTACAAGCCCTCCAGAGAGCTGTTCTCCTGGGGCTTAATCTCGGTGACGACGTTGAGGGTGATGGGCCCCGCAGGCAGTTTTGCCAGGGTGAGGTCCTTTTCGGTGATGCTGTATTCGCTGGGGCTCACGTCCTTGCCGTTCACCTGCAACACAGCGACAACCAAGTAATACCTGTGATGCTACTCTCGCTAGAATCCTGCAAAAGCATAGCGTCATAGCAGGTCACAATTGTGGTCAAAGCAAAAGCCACCGTGTTGTCTATGATCATTTCACATGATGTACCATCATCACCATCGACATCCCTTCAACGTGGCTTCATGTATCCTGCAAATACCGTTTTTCCTACAAAGTTCAGCAGTCTCCTCTGCTGTACGAGAGGAGCTCCTGGCTTGCACCATATCACACACAGGTCGCCCTGTCTTGATATTTAAGGTTTTGTAAATTGCCTTTTAGCACACACACAGACACACACACACACACACACACACACACACACACACACACACGACACGCAGCCTCATCAAATGCTACAATACATTGCCTGTCCCATGAAGAAGTAGCCATACCATAACAAAAGATTTGTCCGCTTAACGTCCTCAGGCAAACATTGTTTTCAAACACAACGAGGCAAAAAAGGGCTTGCCTTGAGGGAAATCAGCTTATTGTCCTTGCGGCCATCTAGCTTCAAGGGGGGTGGGGTAGGGCCCTGGTAGTTGGGCTTCAGGCTCAGAACCGAGTGCACGTGGGTGACATCCTCATTCAAAATGAAGTTGAGGTTCACGGACTCGACGCTGAAGGGGGTGGGCTTGTAATCTGCGGATACGAGTGTGGCGGGGGGGCTTGCAATGCTGGTACAGCCAACCACAAGAGAGTTGATCGTGGAAATGAATTTGCATACAGATAAGGCTGCACACTTCAGCGAGTGCAGAAACCTTGCTTGAGGACCGGCTAGTATTTTGCTGAAGGTTCTGAAAACATGATGTCCTCCTGTCTAAAGCATCTCGTCGTGTACTTGTGTAGATACACACTCACGGAGCTACAATCATGCGCATGTGGCACACACGTAAGCACCAATGCATGCACCTACATCTACAGGCAAATGCTTAAGTACACACGCCCGCACGTACCGTACAAACACACACACACATACACATACACACACGCGCGCACGCAAGCGTACACACTCACGCACATGCACACGCACACACAACACTCACATGCGCACTCACACGCAAAAAAAAGAAAGGAAAGCCTCATACGCACCTCTGCGGAACTTTGTAGCGGGGTCGTGGACTGGTAACTTCTGCTCCTCCTGCTGGATCTGTCCGTGCAGCAAAGGCATGGGCATGCACTCTGATTAGTGCGTGTGTCAGAGTAAAGGATGCAGGCACAAGGAGAGGGTTTGCATGATCAAGGACAAGAATTCAGACATGGTTCTTTCCCAGGAGCGTTGCACCGAGGAGTATCCACTTACTTCAGTTACTTTGGCATCGTTCCCGGGAGGTGTCACGTCCACGGTCGAGGACATCGCGTGCAATCTCTTGAGTGAAGTGGGAGGGCCTGCTGTGTGTGTGATGTGTTGGCTGTTATCCTTAGATACTTAAACTTTATTCAATTACTGTGGAGGAATCGCCTCTGACCCCCGCTATGGTCTGAGCACAAATTTGTGGTTGCCAAAGGCAATATGTATGGGCAGCAGGAATGGAGAGGACTGGAGAAGGAATTGCTTGTGTTAAATGGAATGAAGGCTGCATTCATCAACCAATCGGCAGTACCTGCACGCAAGTTTGTGGCAATGAGGCGCCTCTGGCAGATGTGGGCAGACAAGCCTGCCTTCAAACCTCTGAGTAGCATGTTATAATATGAAGTTTGTGCCAGTGGTCTGCGGACAAAAAAGTGTAAACAGATTTTTTGTCAGTTACCAAACATGCTGATGACATGGCGATTTGAACACGCTTGCAACTGCTGTGTAGAAAATGAGAGAGGTGAACAAAAACACTTCAACAGTCCTTTGATTTGGGAAATGCTTCATAAAAGTCGATCAAAACCTTTACGTATAAATTTAATGCCGCCTTTGTTTAATTAGTACCAAGCACCTAGAGCTGTTTTGTAGCAGGCTAATTTGTGGTATGGCTTTTCTAAAGCTTTGCGTATTTGTGTAGGAAGTACCGTACCTTTCCGATATCACCCCGCATAAATATTGGTAAAGGAATACATTAAATTAAACTGCTGTCAAGGATCCACTGGAATCAAATTAGCCACAGCTAATGCCAATGCGACAAGTTCTTTCCAAGATGAGAGAAGGGCATTCAGAGGAGGGCTCTAGCAGAGCCTGCGACCTTGTTAGTAACTGGAATTTTGAAAATGATGCTATGTTGAATGATGTTGCCGGTGTTTCTTTCTGTTTTGCGAAGAGAGTTTCAACTGCTCCCCCTTGTGAAGAGAAAGAATATGCAGAGAAACTAATAAATTTTGGTATAATGCATTATTGGTGAATAGGGTGTATGACTCTACCAGCAAGGCTTGACGAGCCTCGTCGAGGGTGAGGCTCGTCGATATAGGCCCTAGTTGGCGCATTACGGTTAGAAAACCACTTTCTGAAACTTGCGTGGATTTAGCCAAAACTTTTCTGGAGTTTATTCATATGTAATAAATAACTATCTTAAGACCAGACTGAAAATAACTGTAGGAAGTGTTTGGAGCGTCTCTCATGGTGCATTGCCAGGACAGGCATACGCACAGCAAATTGGCCGGAAATAAGTTCCATACATCCTGAGTAATATATGATCATATAAAGAAATTAATGTACACAATTACTGCCCATTTTGGAGCGTTGAGGGGAAAAGTCCAGAGGGGGTTATCTGAGGCCCAAAATGGGTATACTTTTTGCATGCTCCTAGGACAGGTGGCCCTAACTGGCAGGTTTTAAGCTCAGCTGCATTAAAATCTATGTAGCAGAGCTGAGCTTGAAACGTGCTAGGTAGGGCCACCTGCCTCATCAGCCGCGGCGTGAAACTTACTTTTCGAGCAACCATATGCTGTTTCTGACCAGCCAGCGCACCAAACTGAGTGATATTTAGTGTTTTGGAATCTTTAAAAAACATCAAGTGGTTGGCGAGAAATGCAGATTAATGCGCCATTTCCATGCGAAGCACCCATAAAGGGGAACACGTACACGTGTGCATTTAGTCCTGTCATTTCTTACGCGGCGACTTAACTATATCTGAGCACGTGCTCTGGTAGCTTATAAAGTCAGCAACAGTGTGGTGAAGCTAGCTAGGTCTGAATCCAATTTGATGAATTAATGTGTAATTAGCTCCCCCTTCTACAAAATGAGCATGTTTGGACTTTTGCTCAGAAAAAACCCTCTGGAAAAAGTCTCACACTGAACAAGACTGTGAATTCGTACTGTCCATTATTCACGTTTAAGTTACACGAACATGTTTAATATTATTATACAAAAAAGCAAAAAGCTATTTTCCCGACATTTAGCAGCTTACAGGGAATTTCCCCTGATTTCCCCTCAAAATTGGACACCCTAATTGCCGTCTAGGCTTTGATCTTGTCGAGCCTCGACTAGACGCTGGCACCCTTAAATATACATGCCCAGAACGCCACTCATTTCGTTCCCGCAGTCAAATCTCTCCTTTCTTGGCCTCTTTCCCTCTTTTCCTGCTCCTCAACGCTTTGTTGTATGAAAACACACATGCAGGTGCAGGCCAGGAGACTAGACAAAAGAAATTTGGATAGGTACGTATGATTTTTGGGCTGGACCCCCCTGCCACACACACACACCCCTAATAAATCCCCCTTCCGATGTCCCCACCAGGACAGAAAGGGTACCAATCTGCTCCTTTTCCATATAGGCATCCATCTGCATACTCATCAAGACCTGAAATTGAAGTGTTGCAGAGTTGTGGGGCAAAAACTGAGATACGGATGCCCGTGCACAAGTGACCTACCAGGCACCCATAACTGGCTTGCACAGTCTCACATTGCTTCCATTTCTTTAGAATTCCACTGACTATCTCATGCTGGCACAATCCTGTGTGTTTGGGGTTTACTGCTGCTCCATTGGCTTGACTCACCCCACGGCCTGCACCCGAGCGCGTGTGCCTCTGACTTTTGGACATGTCCACAGACCCCCCCCAGATCCCCCCCCCCTCCCCCCCCCCTCCGATAGGTCTTCATATAACAATCGACAGCTCTCGACAAGAGAGTTCCGAATATATGAATTTTAATTGATTTGACACGTGCCGTCCAAAAGTTATGCTTACTGGCGCCTCCTGTGCAGGCAGTGAAAAACCACTCCACACATTAATAAAGGAAGAGGAGCCACTTTGGTACCAAGTACCATAAAACTCCTCCACCAATCGACAAGAAAAAAGATCAATGGGGATCAAGAGGGTTGCGGGCTTGGCCTGAAATCGTCTCCTGATGACAGTTGATAATAGTGCTGGAAAGGGCACGTCTGGTATGGACAAGTTTGGCAGCGTTCGTTCTATGACCTATTTCCTAATAATGACGGATTCCTTTCAACATCGCCCTGTAGCTCTTTGTATTTGGGAAAAGTGCATGAATTCCTGTCACTTCCTCGCTCTCTGCTCTTTGCCCTCGTCGTCCACGCCCTCCCACACGTGTGCGGCGTCTGCTTGAAGTTCCTACTCACGACATCTTTTCATTTCTTTGAGTCTGTGCTCCTGCCTTCCTAACGGTTGGTCGTGTTTCAGGGAACAAAGCACACTACTTCTTTGATCCGGTGCAGTTAGATTTTTGACGCTAGTTGAGCTTGTTTCACCAGAAGCCCATCAGCCAGAGACTCATTCTTGTAAACCGATGTAAACCCTTGTACCAAAACAAAAAAACTCAAGAACCAGACCCGCAAAGGAAGGTTCTGAAAAACAGGATATAGATCCTTGCTAAAGCTGCATCATTGCAGCCGTCTGACAATTTTGTTTCTCGTCTTCTTTTCAGCCACACCTACCCGCTGCTAACCTTGTCCATACCAGACGTGCCCTTTCCAGTACTGTTATCAACTCTTATCAGGAGCCGGTTTCAGGCCAAGCCTGCAACCCTCTTGATCCCCATTGATTTTTCCTTTCCTTTTTGCGGTGGAGGAGCTTCACGGTACTCGGTACCAAAGTGGCTCCTTTTCCTTGATTAATGTGGGGAGTGCCTTTCACTGCCTGCATGGTTTTTTCTTTTTCTTTTTCATCTATCTATGACATAGTGTGAAACAACCGCGTCTACCTGTGACACAGTGTGAAACAAGGATGTCCCTTATCCCCTCTCCTCTTTTCCCTTTTTATCAATGATGTGGATGATGAGTTTGGGAGTGGCTTTGTGGGTGCTGCTACAGGCACTGAGGGCTTGAGAGTATCTCACACGTTTTATGCTGGTGACCTGACCCTGACAGCTAGTGACCCAGTAATTGCAGAAATTCAAGATGCTGCCAGGAAAGGACTCACATCAATGTGCAGAAATCCTACATAGTTAATGAATGCTTACCAGAATTCTGCAGTTCCTATTTTTCGCTTCTTCAATAATCAGGAGCTTGAAGAGGGAGACTCTTTTACTTACCTGAGAATGTTGTTTGACAAGCACATGAACTTACACCGTGCTGTGTCCCGAGCTTTAAAACATTTAATAATGCAGCTGTGCGCAGAGTGAAAGAGTTTGGTTTTGACAAAAAGATTTCTGACAGGCCTCATGCGATGTTGTGGCTTTTCAAGACATGCGTTGTCAACTGGCATGTATGCCAGTCAGGTTTGGTCTACGCAATTTCTGGAGCATGACAATGGTTTCAGCAATCCTTTGCATGTCGCACACCGTGTGACATGGCATTTTTAAAGAGAATTTTAAAAGTTAAATCTAGAAAAGAAAAGAAAAAACTAACGCAGGCAGAAAGCCACTCCCCACATTAATTAAGGATAAGGAGCCACTTTGTACCGAGTACCGTAAAGCTCCTCCACCGTGAAGGAAAGGAAAAATCAATGGGGATCAGGAGGGTTGCAGGCTTGGCCTGAAACCGGCCTCTGATGAGAGTTGATAACAGTACTGAAAAGGGCACGTCTGGTATGGACAATTAGCAGCTAAGTTCACAGAGTGCACATGGAGCTTGGAGGCAAGCTTCTTAACTCTTGAGAATCGAGACCCAGTTCCTTGAAAGGCTTCAGCGTGTGAGTGTTGTAGATGGTGCCACCCACACCCAAAAATATGATGTGGAGAGTAACGGAGACTCCTTGGAGAATATTGCAAAGGGATTTGTGCTGTTCCTTTGCGGCGTTCAGCTGGTTCTGAGGTCTGGTGTCCTCGCAGTACTTGATCTCGACAATTTGGATGTCACGCCGAGGTTTGCTGAGGTCTTTAGGTCGGTGCTGTCTGAGGTTGGTCACTCTACTGGTGGCTGGCGTTAAATCTACTTATGCAAACTGGTGTGTGCTTCGAGAATGTGCACAGGAACCCTTGCAACTTGACTGTTTCAGGTCAGCCGCCAAATTTTTGGAATAGCATGGCTGATTTAAACAGTAACACTTTACGCGATGTGATGAAAGCAGATATTTCCCTTGGGAATTCTGGTGCTTGTAATCGTTGGACTAGACAGGTTCAAATATTTGGGCATGCTGCTTGATAGAAGGATGAATCCGAAGATAGCTGAGGAACATGCGGTGCGGCCTTACATGGCTGCACAGAGCAGGATTTCTGAGTTTGCTAAGAGTCACGAATTTAAAAGCAGGCCTCATGCTATGCTCTGGTTGTCTGTGTATGGTATTCCTGCTGAGATGTATGCGAGTCAGGTGTGGGGCAAAGTGTATCTGAGTGAAGGCAGTGAATTTGGTAGCCAGTTACAGAAGAGGCATCTGTGTTCCTGAGGCGCATTCTTGGAGTGAAGAACAGCACAACAAATTGGGCGGTGCTTAGAGAGTGCGGTCAGGAGCCCTTGCAATTTTTCTGGTTCCGTGCTACCATCAGGTTTTTTAATAGCATGCTTGATTCCAACAGTGAGACTCTACGTTGTGTGCTGAAGGCAGATTTGCATCTTGCTTCTTTTGATAGTTCTTGCTGGTCTGCTCAAGTCTCGAATGCATTCAATGGACTGCAAAGTAGTGCAATGTTCAAACAGAAAATGCTGAGAGCCACGCAGGTTCCCATGCAAGAGTTCATTTGCGATTTGCGTTTCAGACATTTGAAGGTATGGAGGGAAGCTGAATTTTCATGTCCTCGCGCAGTAAACAAGAAAGCAGTCACGTATCACAAGTGGTGTGGGAGTTCTGAGAGTGGTCCTAGAGATTCACCATTTTCTATCCCCTCCTACTTGCAAGGATCTGGACAAGGATCTGGCAAACATGTGTTGAGGAATTTCAGCAGGTTCAGATTGCGTGCACACCATTTGAGAGTGGAGTCTTGCAAATGGCATGGTGGTTCTAGCATTTGTGATAAATGTGAGTGTGGAGAAGTTCAAGATGAAAAGCATGTGCTTTTCTTTTGCAAGTGTGCTGAAGTGTGCGAGCTGCGCATGATACAGAGACCTTTTTGAAGGAATGTTTAAGACTCTGCGTGCGTTTGCTCCTTCGAGCTCTGAATTTATTCCTTTCTTGGCTTGTCATCACAGTATCATTGATTTTGAGATCAATGCATTCCTGAATCAAGACTCATACAGACTCAAGTTTGTGTCAGGTTTAGTTTTAATGTTCGACACTGGTTGATTTTGTTTCACCAGCCAATTGCCATCAGCCAGAGTCTCGGGCTGTAGGCCATCCTTGTAACCCCTTAGACAGATGAAGGATGCCTTTGGTGATCAGCTTGCAGAATGGCGCGATATACAGTGACTTTTTACATGACAGGAAACTGAATATCTATAGTTTGCGCATGGACTCGAGATTCAGGCAGTTTGGAAAGAGGAACATGGTAATGTTATTGTTAACAAAATATCTTATCACAATAGGTTTGCTTTGCCTGAGAGACCGATGTGCACCATTTGTTTTGCCGGAACATTTTGTAGATGATTTTGAGCAAAAATGTCATGAGGAACGTAGCTCGGTTCAGGATTCGAGGACATGGGTTGAAGTGTGAAACTGGCTTATACGGCAGGAGTCGACACAGGATTGCACGTGTTGCGCAAATGGGCTCTGCCAATTTTCCAGGATTTCCCCCTTTGCTTCTCCTTATTACTAGTCCAAGCATCCGCTCAGATGTGCCCCACGCACAGACATGAAGCGATGTAACCTTGCCTTACCAGCAGGTCAATTAAATAGAACGCTGCAGAAAGCCTGGAATTCTGTGTCAAATTTATAAAGAGCGTCAAGCATAGTCGGTCAACAGTCTTGGAATTTATACAAGGCAAATAATACTTCATTACCGGCATTTTTAAATCTACGCAAATACACAAGCAGATGTACCATGCAAACATGATGTTCCTTCTTACAGGTGTTATGACATTATTTCTCAGAATTCACAAATGGAGAGCAAAAAAACACATCATCTCCTATGTGTGTTGTAATGCAAGTCTGTGCAACACTGGCTGCAAGAAAAACCCGCAAATTGATTGCTCCCGTTGCATTGCAAATCCTCCAGCGTGTTCCATTCCCTCACATGTGTCTGCTCCTGTACAGGTCTACCTAAAATTCTTGTAAGAATATGTTATTGGGTTTCACTCTAGTCCAAGTAGCAACGGCAGTTTATCTTAACTACCGTACAGAGCCGCACGCCTTAAGAAATTTAGTTTTGCAAATCCGCACCAAATCCGCATTAAAATAATTATTATTATCTCGTCCGCACAAATCCGCAGGACCAAACAACCCCTGATGTGGCCCCAGACCTTACCATTGCTTCATTACATGTATGGAAATTTACTACTGCAAAGATATTGACCACAGGGTGGGCTGTTGCCGCCCTCTGCATGCAAACATGAGCCTGGCAGGTTGGTACCCAAGCAAGAGTTGTCCAACTGCCCAAAAAACTGACTGCACTTTACTTGCCAAAGCTCATTCCAAGTTCTCGTTCCAACTCTGTGTTTGCGCGCAACTCGCACAACTTGTGCTCGCATCCCAATCATCTCACAATCTAGTCCATGCTAAATCTCTTACAAAATTAGATTTCACTAAATCCGCAACCAATCTGCAGCCCCAAAAATATTTATTTAGATCCCTGTCCCTGCCGCACCCCTCAAAAACATTATTTTTGTGGCGTGATATATACTCTGAACAGTATTCCACTCATTCATCATCGCCACTCCACTCAACACCCTCTGTTTGTAACACCCTCTGTTTGTAACCCATGAGAGAAACTCAATAGGAACTAGCACCAGACGAGGATGACAATGTGCCCCCATAAGAGGATGATGATGATGATGATGATGATGATGATGATGATGATGATGGTGATGGTGATGATGATGATGATGATGATGATGTACACCTACGCCCACAATAAAAACCACAGTCACTGACCTCATCATCTCCACAGAAAGACTCCACCTCATCAAAACCATACGGGCCGTCAAAATCATGTGTGCTGTACGGCTGAATTCAGAGGAGCTTCTACGCCCATCGTAAGAACTGCAGCAACTGGCATCATCTTCACAAGAAGAGTCCTCATCAAAGCCATAAGGGCCGTCAGAGTTCCATCCGCCATTCGACTGCAACTCAAAAGAGCCTCTGCGCCATTTGTAAGACCCACAGTCACTGACCTCATCATCTCCTTGGAAAGACTCCACAGGTGAGTAGCGTGGGGTGCAGTGCCATGCTGGTGGGCTGTAGGCACGGCTGACCGCTTCCCTGCAAGCCTGCATCTCCCTGAGAGCCTGCGTTTCCTCCTGAGCCTGCGCCTCCCTGCGAATCTGTGCCTGCCTGCTTGCCTGCGCTTCCCTACGTGCTTGTGCTTCCCTGCGAGCCTGCGCTTCCTTGTACCCTCCAGCATTATTAGCCCTGCTTGATGGTCCTCTTGCCGAAGGACCATTTACAGCACGTGCCAGGTTGCGCGCGTTCCTGGCACCTCCAACAGTGGATTGGGCAACTGCAGCCGCATCTGAAGCGTTCCAGCCCTCATATAAGCCCTAGTAGGTGATGAAGTGGAATGTGTTGCTGAAAGTTAGAGCTTTAATGTCTCATTCATTTTGGGCCACGCCCCAAACCTCAACCGATGCCATGGTTATGCAATGGTGCCACTTATGCAATCATGCTATTCATGACTGCCAGCCTTTAAAAAATGGTTAGCCTTTAAAAAAATCTGATGGGTGTTTGGTTGGTTTTTAGCTTTCTGGTGCAAATACAACCCCTGCACTTTTTGTGCAAAGAAAGTATGAGATTAATGGCTTTAATGCAAGATTTGTTGTGACAGGCCTGCCTGTCCTTGTTCTGTTCAGGCATAGCGCCTTGCTTTGTAGTTAACTGCATCTTCAAGCAGGTAATCAGGTTCACAGCTGCTCAGTGACATCTATACTGCGTTGCAATAGGATGCATGCACACACATTGTGTGGGCAAATTTGTCGCTAGTGGGAGACCAGTAAACATGAACGCCTGCATTCATGACTGTTTGCTCACCTGTGCTGCCTCAGCCCCTTCGTAGATATCAAGAGCAACCCCTGCCCCTGCACAAATGTAAAGGCCCACAGGATGATTGATGGTATGCTTGCACAATGCTTGCACAAGTGCTTGCATAGAAAGGGCGTGCGATGAGCAGCTGTGTCTACAGTGAGCCATGTCACTGACCTGGAAGCACAAAATCGAGTGCTCTGTTGGCTAAGAACGTCCCCCAAGTCATGGTTATCGTATATTAATTGATTATCCACCCTAATAATATGATTAGGAATATTATGAAAAGAGACGCTCGATTTTGCAACCGAGTGTTGTGAGCTTGGGAAGATTACTTACAAAACATGATATATCATTACGATATGCAATCTATATTTCTCGGTGGATGTAAAAATGTCAGATAAAAAAGATCGCGCCTCACACAGCCAAAGCCAGCACCTCCCGTCTTTCGCAATGGGTTAATAAGAAATAAGAAGTATTCCAGGGGGGTAGAGGGGCGGGAAAAGCCTTGTTTCATGAGTGCCGTCCCAAGGCTCTTCCCGCCCCTCTCCCCCCTGAAATATTTCCTATTTTTTACTTACCAGGTAGTCCATTGCAAAAGACGAGAGGTGCTGGCTTTGGCTGTGTGAGGCGCAATCTTTTTTACCTGTTGTTTTTTATCTAGATTGCATATCGCCATAACTTCTGTCAAGGATCCACTGAAATCAATTTAGCCACAAACAAAGGCTATGTGACAAGTTCTCTCAAAACGAGAGAAGAGCTTTCAGGAGTGCTCTAGTTTTGCACAGATAGTTTTGTAATTACACAACTATCTTGTAACTTTCCCAATTCGGATCTCAATACAAAATGGTTTGCGCACACTGATGCATATCATATGCAACAGTGTGCACATTATAGTATGTACATATATACGTACATACTCCAATTCAAGTGAAATATTTCAAATATTATATTTGTGTTGACTGCTAAAAGGGAACTGCTAAACATTTGAACTCCACTTCTTGGAGTGAATCAAAATCTGAGTACTGTTCTGTTGTTGTTTCCTCTCGAGTTTCTCCTTCTTTTTATTTCAATGTCCTCAACTGATCTCCCTTGCGAGAGAATATGCAGAGAAACATAATTTTAGGTTTAGGTGTAATGTGTATTGCAACAGACAGTGCATGCTCCTACAACAATGTGCCATGGTCTCAAAAGAAAAAATGGCGTCTGCTTTGGATTTTGATCCTGGGAACTCCTCATATTGGAGCGAACGTCACCGTGACACTGTCTTTGGTGCCAATTACAATGCATTTGCCACCAAGTTTACAGGTTTCTCAATCTGCCACCCCGTGTATGATGACACAAAAACGTTCAAGTGCGTGCAACACTCCCTACGATCTGCGATGTGTAGCGAGCTACCAACCGCCACCTTCTTATTTCTACCCAACTGGGAAAACAAGAGCATCAATGCCTACAGAGCAATGGTGCGAGGTAACCCAGAATACTGCACCACGCTTGGCTTCATCCCCAAGACAAAACTCACATATGCAATGCCAACCTCGTGGAAGGGTATACAACGTAGTTCCTCCAACCACACCTGGAGCATGGATATTATTGCTGTCTGGAACAATGAAGCAAAACAGCGTTTAACTGATGTCTCACTAATCTGGCTGCAAACACTGCAAAGGAGTATCCCAGAAGCAGTTTGGGAAAAAAATCAGTACCTCGCAAGAGAGGACACAGACCACATCACCAACCATTTTTGCCCACAGTACTTCAAATCATAAAGAGAGGACGTCACTGGCCAAGAAAGAGGCCAAAACACTAACGTCCACCTCCAACCATGGGACGATAAACAGTTTGAATTAGGGGTTTAGGGTTAGGGTTAGGGTTTTAGGGTTAGGGTTAGGGTTATGGGTTGAAGTGCCCCAATTGGAAATTATGGGTATACACTGACGGAAGCTGCATAGGCAAGGCCGAAAACTTTACAGGCACAGGGCGCAGGGGTATACTGCCCTCAAATCAAGCTGAATGTTATGTGAACTCAGGAGGCGTGGGATTGACAAACACCATCAAATAGAGCTGAGCTCACAGGGATTGCAACAGCACTAACAAATAAGTATACCAAGATTGCAACGGACAGTGCATGCTCCCCAAGCCAAATTAGAAAACAGCCACTCTTCTCTGAAATGCAACAAGCCATATACACTCGAATCTGCTAGAACAAATTGTATCTATGATATATGCTTTACCAGAACCTATCGGCTTCTATAAAGCGAAAGCCCATAGTGACATTGCCGAAAATGAATGTGCAGATGCAATTGCCAAACACTCTGCCTCACATGACGGAGGTCATGACGTGCGCTTTCAGCTTCCAGCTCCAGACAGTAATGCATACACACCTCTACTGGCTTGCGGCCAAAGACACCGATGAGGATCCCAGCGGAAGAAGAGGGGCAATTACATCTAGGCTTCGTGCACTCTCTGATTTAAAGGCCAGGCTGAAAACAGAAATGTGCAAATTACACTGACTGGGGAGTGCCAAAACAGACACAGTTTACTACAACTACTGGAAGGACCTCAGACCGCTGGCCAATAAGCCAGCTACAAATGCTTTCTGGAACAATGGTACTCTTAAGTTTTACAAAAAGCGTTTTGAGGTACCGTAATGGTACAATTTTTAATCAAAACCACGGCTTCTCTCCCAATGCAAACTGCCCCATCTGCCCTTGCACTGATAGTGCGCTTCACATACTCTCAGGCTGCCAACACACTAAAATAAGGAACATGATTATAAAACGCCATAATACGGCAAGTGTGCTGATTGTCCAAGCCCTACAAAAGGGACCATGCGGTGCCAACCAAATTGCCTTTACTGACGTAGGCAGCGCAAATAAACTATCAGAGCAAGGCCTAGATCTGAGATACACTGCCAACAAAACACTGCCCTCTTGGTTGCTACCAAAACTAACAGCACATGCTTTAAAAGCCTCTTCTCGTCCTGACGCTATCCTATTTTAACCTAGCACTTTGTGCTCTTCTCGCGTAACCACCCGCAACTCAGATTTTGAACAGCTTGCTAAAGACAAGAAACTGAATCCAAACCAGTGGGAGGTTCACCTGATTGAGTTTAAATTTTGTGGAAACACTAGGCCTGATCCCCAACTCCAAAAAGCAAAAGCATAGCACAGCGTGCTTATTGCCACCTAAACAGACAAGGATGTAGGGAAGTCAAGCACCACGTTATCCTCGTTGGAGTAATGGGGACTATTTATAAAGACCATGCAGACAAACAAATTGAATGAGCACTCCATCAGACACATTTATAAAGTAAACAAGACATGCACTGTAATACAACTTAAACAACAACAGTCAAGGTGGGTCTGGATGCCACGGCACACGATCCTCCTGACCCACATTAATTTTGTTTTTTTGTGTGTTTGCGTGGTGGGAGGGCACCTTCTTAACCCCCTCCCTTAATCATGCTGGCTGTGTCATCACTACCAGCGGAATCTTTTATTTTTTTCCCTCTCCTTTTCTGTGCATTATACACGCCCAGAATGGGCCACTCATCTTGTTCCCGCAGTCGAAATTTCCTGGACTCCTTCCCTCTTGCCCTGCTCCTCAACGCTTCATTCTATATTCTATGACCTATGATTGACAGATCCCTTTCATCATCGGAGATTGGCGCCCGCCTGTTGCTCCATGAATTCGGGAAAACTGCAAGAATTTCTGCCACTTCCTCGCTTTCTCAAAAACAGTCGCCATCTCACGGTGCAAACAAAGTACAACCACCCGTCTTGCGTACTCAACATACATGAGCAGATAACACATCACAGTTTTAGTAATGCGGCATCATCACGCAAGCTTGTTTCTGACGAGTGTCCCTACATAGGGGTATACTACGTAGGGGTACGTAGGGGTATACCTTGTTGTAATATGTCATCCATTGAATGCAGATATGTTTTGTTGCCAGGAATTGTAAAGTGCAGCTAGAAATTAGGATCCTGCTTGACGAAACTACGAGAAGTACCAGATAGAGAGATTTCGTAGAAACTTTGGATAAGGCTCTTTCTAACAGAGGACTGTTTTGTGTTTTACAGCTTTAATCGTATGGTAAAGTCGAGCCCAAGGCACTGTGGCCCAACATCTTCCCTTGCACGAATGGTTTATGAAGGGTTGATAATTTATTTGTTTATTTGTTTAAATTAAGTATGCGGCATACGCGTTGAAGTGACCAGGCCATGTGGGAGTGCACCAGCATTGGATCCCCTCGCGATGCTGTTGAACCTGCTGTTCTGTTGTCCCTTGACAGCCAGAGGCGCACACTAGGAGCCTCCAAACCTGCCCAGGTGAGGACTGAGCGAGGTTGCATGGCATAGTTGCATGGCGAGAGCCGTCTGTCTTGCAGCTGGCCACGGCCATGCTATCCATCCTACTATATAAGCGTTGCAACCAACCTACTACTTATACACCTTCTATTCCTTTTCATTGGCACGCTTGCACCGTACCCCACGCACATGCTCGTGCAGTACCTTTTTAATGTGCCCGAGGGTTTTGCCCGTCTTGTGCTTGAGCACCGTGTACGACCTGGGATGGGCCTGCGTGCAATTTTGGCCACCAGCACGCAGCCAAGCTCCGTGGTGAGTGGCCATGTATGCATGTATAGGGTTTGAGAAAGTCACACTCATAACACATTTGTAAAATATGTTGGCATGTGTCTGGAGCTTGTTTGCTACTCTACATTAACTTTCTGATGCGTGCAGGGGGGTCTTGGAGGACTCATCTTGCGGTTGAAGCAGGACGGCCACGGCCAAGTGGAGCTCATGGGGCCAAAGGGTAAAGATAGTGTGAGCACCTGTCACATTAGGCATGCACAGCTCCAGCAGCTAGCCCAGTGGAGGAATAAGTATTGTCACACTTGACTTCACCCTTTTCATGCATGGTTGCAGGCCTTGGCACAGCACTGGAGGGTGTGTCTGAGTTTGTGCAGTGGAGGCATCCCGAGGTCACCCTCAAAGAGCTACAGGCACCTGCTGGGGGCTCGCAGCGCTTCTTGCAGCCACCAGCTGCAGAAGCGACAACTGTTCAACAACAGCCATCCAATTGGGCTGCCAAACAGAGCAGAGCGGCTGTGACTGCAGCGAACAGTGAAGAGGCAGGGAAGGGTGCAGCGTGCTACGAGGATGACTTGCTGCAGGTGTGTTGGTGCATTCATTGCGCTTGCAAATGTTTGGTGGCCTGTATGAGGTGCGGTTTTGAAACAAAATGGCATGAGCTTGCTATACATTTAATAACAGTGACACTGCATCTTGTTCTCTTCCAGAAGCTGAGTCTCTCTTGTGTTCAAACACGTACAAATACCACAACTTCATGAACATGCCAAACACACCTCAGCACAACACGTATGTGCCACTGCCCACAAACCCAGGTCACGCCATTGTGGCAGCACGACATGCTGTGGAAGCCCCCCGCCTGGCTGACAACATCACCACCAACAGCATCAGCCACAAGTAAGCAGCAGCGTGTGCCTACCTCCGTGACACACTCCCACCCCACTGCCAAGCTTGCAACACAGAATGGCAAGGGTAAGGCTAAAAAGGCTGACAGCAGTGGCCACAAGCGCCGCAAGGTTTCAGCAGGTGCACCTCCTCCTGAGAGGCCTCAAGCTGTGGGCAAAAAAGCAAAGGCAGGGGACGGGGGGGCACTTCAGCTGGTAGTTACCGGTGATGAAGGTAGCAGCAGCAGTGAAGAGGTGAGAAGTAGTGAAAAGAAGAACTGCGAGGAATGCAGCAGCAGCAGCAGCAGCAGCAGCAGTAGCAGTGAAGAGGATAGCAGCAGCAAAGACGCAGGTACAGGGAAGGCTCAAGTCGTGGGATCTAGCAGCAGCAGCAGCAGCAGCAGCAGCAGCAGCAGCAGCAGCAGCAGCGAAGAAGAGGGCAGTGAGGAAGAGGGCAGGGCTCAGCCAGCAAAGAAAGGCCGTGGAATGCCTGAAGGGGGGGCGTCAGATATTTTCAGCAAGCTTGACCAGCTGTTTGCTATGCCTGCTAGGTGCGTGCTGTTTGACCTCCTCTACTGCTCTGAGTCTCAAATAAACAAAAAGGAGAATCACGGACCCCCGCATCCATGGTAGCCTCATTTATGCCTCGTAGTGTTAAACACAGGTGCTTCAGGCAGCAAGCTGCCTGTCGTGTGTGGTAATGCGCGCAGCTACCCACCAAACAAAGCTGCTGCCTCCATCTTATGCATGCAAAATAAGGCCCCTCTTTGCTGATTGGCCCTGGACATTTAGATTCTCAACGTTGTTTTCTAGGCACAACAGGTGTTCACTGTGGTGCAGGTTACTGTCTGCAGTGCATACAGTGAGGCGTGATTTCAAGTGCATGGTTAACAAGGACCTTGGCTGTCCTCTACCTAAATGTTGCAGTTCCCCAACTGCTTGCCACTTGCCAGCATAACAGCTTGTGCAAGAGCGTCCACACTTTGCAGTTTTACGCATCTTGCTTGCAGCGCACGAGGGGACGGGTGGGCGAGGGGAGGAGGACACAAAGGAGGGGGCAGGGGTAAGGATCGAGGAAGGGGCTCTCACCACCAGCAGCAGCACCACAACAACAGCAGGGGCTTGAGGTCTGCCTTGGGAGGAGGGGGAGGGGGGCCTAGTCATGGGTCCCGAGCCTTTGACAGGCAAGGGCTGAAGCGAGAAGTGCTGTCACAGCTGCGCGACCATACTGCTCCTTCTCTGTTGGACAGTGGTGGTGACGCCCCTGGGAGCTGTGCACCAGCCACTGCTGCTGCTGCGGCATCCAAGCAGGATGGACACTGCAAGCCACACGCTGCAGCACGAAAGGGGGCAACAGCAACAGCAGCAGCAGCAGCAGCAAAATCATCCTTGGCCCTCCCGCCCCCTTCTCCCCCATGCCTTGCTCCTCATCAAGGCTCTCTTGCAGGTGTGCAATTCTTTGGTGTTTGCGCTTGTGCGTGTGTGCGTGTCTATTTGTGTGAGCGTTTGTGAAAGTGCACATTCATTTCATATTTTGTTACATGCTGTCAGGCAAATCAGTGCAATTTCTACTGCAGGGCAAATGCTAGGTGCTAGAGAAACAACGTTGCAGCCAGACCCATACACACGCCTTGCTTGCAGGCTACTTATGCCACGTGCGCAGCAATGGCACCCTGCTGCTCGTGCTGTGTGTGCCGCACGTCATGCTGCTGCCCAGCGTGCAGCAGCACCCTTGCTTGGCATCTCTGCTGCGTGTGCGCCACCCTTTAAGGCGACGTGTGGCGGCCGTGCTGCACTTGTCCCCTTGTCATGTGCGTTATGTGTGTGTGTAAGTGTGTGTGTGTGTACGTTGTGTGCATGTGTGCGTAGCCTCGTGACACGTAGCTGGGTTTGCACGTATTAGGAAATGCAGTGCATGCAATGCTTTTTCCTGAACTAACAGGCTAGTAGTTGTTTGTTCACGCTTATGCTCTCAGGGTGCAATAAAACTGCAACTTGTGACGCACCATTCCCATTTGCATTTAGGTGTCGCAATCTTAATTGACTCAGCTGTCCTGCCTTGAGCGTATTTTTGGAAACGCGTTACGAATAGTACAATATGACACACCCACTGAAGTGCTCGCAAATGGCAGTTCCCTACAATGTTTGCATGCATGGCAGACCCGCACACTTGTCATCCCTATCACCAAACAGGTAACTGACGCCCGCGCATACCAGAACTGGCTGCGTGTGCTACCAGGACAACAAGTGCTTATTGGGCACGGCTGTGGCAGCTGGGCAGATCACAGCAGCAATGGCGCGCCAGCTGAGCAGCCACAGCCACAGCAGCAGCCTCAGCAACAACAACACGGGCAGGGCGCTGAGGCACGGCAGCAACATCAACAAGGGCTGCCGCAGCAGCAAGCACAGCAATCGCAGCAGGTGCAGCAGAAGGGGCTTGACAGGGATCCAGAGGTGCAGCAGTTTGTGGAGGTCAGGCTGCGTAAACTCAAGGAGGAACAGCAGCAGCAGCAGCAGCAGCAGCAGCAACAGCAACAGCAACAAAACCTCAACAACAGTGGCAGTGCAGCTGGGAGTGGCTTTGGCTTCTTGGCCGCTGCACGTGTCACTGCTCGTCTGAACCTCGTCAGCCCCCTGCTGTTCCCTTTGCCGTACGCACTACGGCCACACACCCACACGCCGCACTCGGCAGGGGACGATGCTCAAGACACAGGTAGGGGAAGCACAGCATGTGGAGAGGATAAAAATCCTCTTAAGCGAAAGCCACAGCAACAGAGACAGCAGCAGCAGCAGCAGCAGCAACAGCAAGAAAGAGAAAGCAATGCTGGGAAATCACTAGCAGGAGGTGGTACAGATTGTGGCACTGCAGCTTCAAAAACCAGTGATGACGCGCAAGCACGCACAGGGATGGAAGATGGTGAAGGGCCTCAGAAGATGGTGAAGCGGCCTAGGACAAATGGGGTTTCTGGCCAGGGGGGTGAGGGGTGTTTAATGCATGCTGCTGCTCAAAGCAGAGGTCTTGTTCATGAAAATGGGGGTGCTGATGTGAGCTCCAATCCCGCTTGCAAGGATGGTGCCGGACCATCACGAGCTGCACTGCCACGAGGAATGGCTAAAGTGGTGAGGGCCGGGCTGCTGTGGAAGGCTGGGCAGGGGGCGAATCTAGCTCCTGCCCCTGCTGCTGCTCCTGCCGTTGCTCCTGCTGCCCCAGCTGGCAGCAAGCCAGCTGCTGATACAGCGACGACTTCAACAGAGGCAGCAACCGCACAGGACTCAGGCACGCCAGCAAGTGGTGCAGCAGCTATGGGGCAGGCAGGGCAAGCAGTGGAGTCAGTGGATGGAACAGCTCCCGCAGCGTTAGGGCAGGCAGGGCAAGCAGTGCAGTCAACGGTAGTGTTAGAAGCAGCACAGCCGTCAGCTCCTCTGGCGCTAGCAGGAGCAGCAGAGCAAGTTCAGCCTGTACTGAGTGGTAGCCTCAAGCAGTCTGCACTGAGCAAGAAGCAGGCCTGCCCTGCGCGAGGAGGGCCTTTTGTGACAGGTGTGTTAATTAAGCGTGTATGACAGGTGCACACACAAATGAAATGGCGCCTAAGGAAGATGATAAGTTATTTGTGTTTCATTGTTGTATCCCACGCAAAGGCCATAGAACTGGCACATATGTATTCAGCTTCCTTTTGCTCTCCTTGCACTCCCACGTGACCCCTGTTGGGGACGCGTTTTCAAAGAGTACGCGTACAAAGAAAAACCTATACTTTAACTGGAATGTAAAAGTAAAAAAGAACCGTCACACACTCATCAGCTGTGCTATAAACATAGTAAACCACACACACACATACACACACGCACGCACACACACGCACACACACACATATATGCACACACACACACAAACATATATACACAGAACATCCACACACGCACGCACACACATGTATACTTCTTGTGCAGATGCTGGCCTTGTGCCTGGGTCCGCAGATGTGCCAGGGCTGCAGTTAGAGCTGTTGGAAAGCTTAGGGGACCCTTTGGTCAAACTGCTTCAGGTCAGAAAGATCATGACAAGTCGGCATTCGAAAACAGTTGCATGCTGGTGCGAGGCAGAAAAAGTGTGATGGAAATGCGCTAGATACGTAGCTGAAGGGAAAATGCCATGAACAAACTGTACGTATCACAATATGCTGCTGGGTTTTATCTAGCTTACAAGTTGGAGAGCTGTTAACTAGACCGTGTCAAAGTAAACAGCTGAGGGGGGAAGTCTAATTTATGCAGCTAGTGGCCGCTAGCTGCCACAAGCCAGTTTAGGGTAAACAGTGCAGTTCAAGCTGTGTTAAACTTTTAATCAGGCCATCAGGCCTCTGGTTGAGCCTGAAATGGCTCTGATTATATTCAGATCTGAATTCGTTTTAACTCCAACAAGCTCGTGCATTAGTGCATAGGCCTGCTGGATGAGACAAAGTACCTGTCAGCTGTTTTAAAAATCACACCTTACAATCAATGAATGACACATTGCTAACCCCATTATTCACAACACATTCCTCCCCTCTTTTTTATGACAACATGAGTCACTAACAACCACTATATCATTTATGGATAAACCATACTATATCTGCACCCCTCCCTTGTCCCAAACTGCAGGACCTGTGGCGCATTGCCCCCGAAATGCAGCACGATGCTGCAGCACTTGTGTTTGCACCCCCACCCTTGCCTCCTCCTCCCCCTCCCCCTACAGCCCCCCCCACCGCCTCTCCTGTTCACAGCATGCCCTCACCAGCACAGCAGCAGCATCGGCAGCAGCCAGAGCATGCCAATAAACAAGCGCAGCTCCAGCACCAGCAGCACCAGCAGCAGGGAGGGCAAGGTAAGGTCCAAACACACAGGTACCAGCATCAAGTTCTGCCTCCCCCTCAGCCCTTACTCCCCTCCTATCCATCACAGCATCAGCCTCACCCGCAGCTCCTCCTCCCCACCCACCCTCCGTGCCATCACACCTCCAACCTCCCCCCTCCCTCCTACCTGCACCCCCCCCCGCCTACTATACACCACTCCGCGCTAGGCCACTACCAGTGGGTGCCTGCAAACCCTACTCCTCAGCCATCGGTACTCCATCCTCCACAACACCAACCCCTAAACCCTCATCTTCATCCCACGCACGCACCCCCTCCTGCCCAGCCACCGACGCTCCACAACTCTGGTCACCACTACCTCCACCACCAATCACCCCCACTTTTCCACCAAGTTACTCACAACTCCTACGACCATGGTCACCAGCTGCTGCAGCACCAGCAGCCACCCCTCCATCACGACCACCACCAGCAGCACCAGCAGCCACCCCTCCATCACGGCAACCAACAGCAGCACCAGCAGCCACTCCTCCACCATGGCAACCAACAGCAGCACCAGCAGCCACCCCTCCATCATGGCAACCATCAGCAGCACCAGCAGCCACCCTTCCATCACAACCACCAACAACAGCATCAGCAGTCTTGCCAGCAGTACATACCTCCCACTGCGCCCCCACACCACCCTCACCCTCCTCCTGCGTACCATCCACCTCAAGCATTTCCTGCTCAAGCCCCGATGCACACCCCTACAGCAGATGAGTCAGGTAGCGATAGGATTAACGACGGAAGCGGCACAGCTCCCAAAACCAGAGGCACAGCTGATAACAGGGGCGCAGCAAAGCGGCTGCGCAGCCAAATGCAAGAGAGGGGAGACAGCGTCCAACCCCCACCACCCGCCAAACTCAATGCCATCGGAAAGGCAGATGAGAGGGGGGCTGGTGGGGGTGCACCACGTATTGGCAACGTGACAGGCAATGGGTGTGCCGAGGTCAGCAATCGTGGTGGTGGTAGTGGTGGTGGTGGTGGTGGTGGTGTGAGTGGCGGCAACAATGATGCTTTAAGCAGCGACGGTGCTGTTGCTAGCTCATCTGCTTGTGGGATGGACAGGAGTGTGCTGAGACCGTCAGAAGAAGGGGCACCCAGCTGTGTGTGTGGGCTACAGGCAGAGGCCACAGCCGTACTGTTCCTCGGCACAGGCAGTGCGGAGCCCTCCAAGTACAGGTGTGTGTGTGTGTGTGCTTATATGTGTCTAATGTGTGTGTATCAGTGTCCGCCATTCTTTTTCCACGTTGCCATGTTTTTCACAGATGTCTGTTTCCATCCATCCGCACAGGGCTGGCAGCGCGATCCTGCTGAAGCTGCCAGGCACGATGGGTAGCATGCTCATGGATTGTGGGGAGGGCACTTGGGGGCAGATGCTGAGGTGCTTGGGACCTGAGGTGGCTCGCCAGCAGGTAAGCACTTTCTTCTCGATCTCTGCGTTCTGCACCAAAAGTGTTTCTGTTTGGTCTGAGGTGGCTCGCCAGCAGGTAGGCACTATTTCTCGATCTCTGCTGTGCACCAAAAGTGTTTCTGTTTGGTCTGAGGTGGCTCTCACAGTGCAACCTTGTGCTCTGTCCCTACACAGGTTGCCGCCTTGCGCTGCATCTGGGTGTCACACAAGCACGCAGACCACTCCCTGGGCCTGTGTGGTCTGCTAGCTTCACGTCCTGCAGGAGCTGCACCGTTACTTGTAAGGAGAAGTGTCAACATCTACACACTTTGTTTTGTCACTGCACACACGTATTGTCAATCTTCTGGTCCTGTTAGATGAGGTTGAGTATGCCTGGTCTGCTGCCTGCTTGACCTGCTAGGCAGCACCGTCATCTGCTGGTTAGTGGCGTCTGCTCTGATAGCGTGCTCCGATCCTGAAGTGCTGCTCATGTGTATAAATGAGCATCTATGTGTGTGTATGTGGCGAACACCTGTGTGGAGGAGCTAGCTGTGCAGTGTTGTGTAACAAAAGGGTAAATAAAAATACAGACAGTACCCAGCTACTGCGCACCTGACAAACACTCCTCCTCTGCCAGAATGCTGGAACACCTGCTGGTTTCTGTACTGTTCAGCGGAGAAGCAACAGATACCTAAGTTGCTGCTGCTGGGATGGTCTCATCGCTCGTAGGTTTCTCACTTTGTAGGGACCGCTTCCTTTTCGTGCTGAAGCAGCAGCGACAGCTATGCAAACCTGCAGTGCAACGTAGGGCATTCATGAACCTGCAGATGTAAACCCTAAGTAAATCTCAACTTCTCTTTTGATCAGGTGGTGGGTCCGTGGGAAGTGGACCGCTGGCTAAGAAGGCTGACTGTGAGCCATGGCTACCGCACTCACTTTGTGCACTGCAGGTTTGTGTGTATGTGTATGTGTATGTGTGTGTATGTGTATGTGTATGTGTATGTGTATGTGTATGTGTATGTGTATGTGTATGTGTATGTGTATGTGTATGTGTATGTGTATGTGTATGTGTATGTGTATGTGTATGTGTATGTGTATGTGTAT
>Ga0307968_1000180_pt1 | contig 39880 bp, 52 predicted proteins | sample OrgLakmetagen650_FD_201834 | JGI IMG/M metagenome (GOLD analysis project Ga0307968, IMG submission 201834) | Saline water microbial communities from Organic Lake, Antarctica - #650 | ecosystem: Environmental > Aquatic > Non-marine Saline and Alkaline > Saline | place: Antarctica: Organic Lake...
TACATACTGCTGACGTACAGCTGAGTACACACTCCAATGATTGCTGGTCAGCCCGCCATATTCCTCCTGCCATGCATAATCTGACACAATCGTATATCTTCAAACAGAAGCTGCAAAACTGTGAACCCATTGATTTCAGCAGTTTTGTTGTACACCTCAGGAAGAGACACTGCCTTTTTTAGAATATACTTTTGAAGGGGGGAGGTGATGAGTACAGAAACATACGGCACGTTTTTCGAACCTTTTTTAAGTGGCCCTGACAAAATCTGGTGCATCCTCCCCAATTCTCAGACCCACCCTGACCTCACCTCCCCACAAATGATCCTTTCCAATTAGATCTACATAAATACCAATCAATAGCCCTCGACGGCAGGATTTCAACCATGTAAATTCCATTATTAAACCTGCCAGCAAATAAATAAGATACCTGTAGCCTTTTGTTTAGCGGGTGATTTAAATGACTTATGACAGACATATTCCACTAAATGATGGTCTCAATGCCTGTGTGGCTACAATTGCAACAAGGGTTTGCTTCAAATTGCAGCTCCCAAACAACTACAGACACGTATGAACAGCAAAGCAATTGGTCTACCCCTTCAGCTTCATATTAAGCCACGCACCTCTGTCAGGATTGGGTCCTCAGCTGGTAGACGGCTCGCCACTTTCAGGAGCATCGGCAACATTTTGGGATGGTCAAGGGCCCGCAACCTCCCGCTCGCCTGGCGCTCTTGCAGCAAATCTCTTAACATACTGGCCTCTGCACAAAAGGAACGACAAAGAGATGGCAATTACTTATCATACAAACTACGTCATTTTTGTTTGGTATTGTTCATGGAATTGTTCATCTTTCAACTACCCATAAAATGGCGCCTCCTCCTGTGGTACCCATCCAAACGCCTTAAACCCTAACAGCCATCTGCACCCATTCCAGGGACGCATCCTAATGCACCCAACCCTGACGCACCCATCATATGCCCTTCAAAATCGGCTTCATCTTCATCATCGTCTGTCTCAACATCCTCTTGGAACGAGTCACTCCCACCTTCTGCACATTCGGCTGCCTGCAGGTGGATGCACAGAAAGAGAAGTGTTTGTTCAGGAAGCGTGAACCAGAGCTGTTTTAATAGACAGATCACAACGAAGCATTCAGAATCAGAGTCGGAGTCGGTATCAGAGTTAGAAGAAGAGGAAGAAGAGGAAGAAGAAGAAGACGAAGATGATGAGTCAGAGTCAGAGGAGGAATGCTTGCGTTTGCGATTCTTGCCACTGTCCCGACGGCCAGACGCTTTGAAACGCACTTTGATGGCGCTTTTGTCTCGCTGTTTGCAAGCGAGCTTGAGTTGTTTTTAAGTGCGGAGCTAAAGCGCGCTTTGGTTGGTCAAAGTGGCGCTTTGGTTGGTCAAAGTGGCGCTTTGGTATGGTCAAAGTGGCGCTTTGGTTGGTCAAAGTGGCACTTTGGGTCATCAAAGTGGAACTTTGGTATGGTCAAAGTGGCGCTTTGGTTGGTCAAAGTGGCGCTTTGGTATGGTCAAAGTGGCGCTTTGGTTGGTCAAAGTGGCGCTTTGGGTCATCAAAGTGGCACTTTGGTATGGTCAAAGTGGCGCTTTGATGTAATGCAAGCGCACTTTTGCTGGACGCTTAAAAACGACTCAAGCTCGCTTGCAAACAGCGAAACAAAAGCGCCATTAAAGTGCCTATCAAAGTGCTTCTCAAAGTGTTATTAAAGTGCACTTTTATGCCGGTCATTAAAAGTGTCCAAAGCTTCAAAAATGTCACCTCCCAAGTAGGTGCCCATTGGCGCACTCAGGTCCCTGCCCACATTTGTCATCCAATTCCAGAAATGTTCCCTCCTACTTGTCCAAAACACACTCCGGTCTGTGCCCATATCTGTCATCCAACTCCACCTCGCCAAAACAGTTGCCTATGACTACTCATCTGTCCTATTCCTAGGCACGACTTTCCTTTCAAGTCGTGTTGTGACCGGTTCCGCCAAACCTCCCCCTTCACCATCCCCACTATGCTCTGCTTTGCAGCTTGAGTCATGTAACGGCACCTCCTCCTCCTCGTCTCCTGTCTCCTCGCTGCCACCCAAGCCCAGCTTCAATAACCCCTTTTTCGCACCTCGCCCACCCGCACCACTATCTCGCCCACACCTACCACCACTTCGCCCGCCACCCCTTCCACCACCTCGCCCACCATTTGCCACCTTCTGCTTCTTGATAATTCCTCCTTCCTGCCCCTCATTTTCCGCCCTTTTCTTCCTCGCCTTGTCTTTTCTTTTTTGGTCCTTCTTCCTTTTTTCCTCTGCTGCTATTTTCTTGTTATTGTCGGCCTGCATGAAAGCAAGCATACAAACTTTTAACTATTAAAGATCTTCCAGTACACAAATGCGGATGTGACGTTTCCTTCTTACGAATTTGCTATGCAAGGGTGATGTCATGCACCACACCATGAAAATGACTCACTTGTTGCTGAGCCAATGGGCCCCAATCCTCGCTAGCACCATCACCATCGGCGCTTCCAACACCAGCGCTGCTAGCATCTCCATTCCCGGTACCTCCAATACCAGCACCTCCATCCTCCGCATTTCCAACAGCCTGGAAATTTCAATTATTGGAGTGTTGATGCTAGTCATGGAATTAAACAAAACAAATCATGCATTATGTCGGCACTAAGTTGCTACAAGCTTGAGCCTTAAGTGTACACAACATCGATCAATGAAAGCCTAAGCCTTCTGGCACAATGAAACTTACATGCGCTTGTGCTCCATGGTACCCAAGTCGTCCGGCAAACAAATCGGGGACCATCATTTGTCCATGGCTATTCTGAAAGAGAAGGAAAATATCAGGTGTATCGAGATGTAGGTTGAAAGCATGATTGGAAAGTTGCGCATCTTGGCCTAACACAGAAACAATAAAATGAAAACAGGAAAAAAAGGATAAACTACTTACGTGAACGGTGCCATCCCCATATCCAGGGGGGATGAACCCCTCATGCTCACGGTGGAGATCTGCTTCGTCACTGCACATCTGGGGCACCTGGAATTGAAAGAATGTGCAAAATGGGTCAGATATCTTTCTAAAAATTAGGCAGGAGCCGTTATATGAAATCATGTTTTACACAAATTGTTATAGATTACAGAAAATAGCATGTTTGCTACATAATTTAAAATAAGCTAGTAACAATGAAAGCCACTCACTGCAGGTGTGGAGGCAGCCATGTTAGCTGACAGCCTCTGTGCCCCCTGAAATGAATAAGTGGCAGCACTACAATGAGCTGCACATTTATTGCGAGTGCAGCACAAACACTCGGTATTTCTAAATCGGAGCACAAACAACACTGAAATCCACTTACGACTGGCGTGAGAGCAGCCATGCGTGCTGCAGATATCTGGGACACCTAGAAATAAGTAATGAGCGTGTTACAAAATTTTCAGCAACACATCTTTGACGCGACATCGAACGCAACCCTCAAAAACATCTGAGCAATATCTGAGCAATACTCCTGGTGGTGTGCGAGCCTTTGCCTCCCAACCACCAGATCCCCATTGAAGAACCTTTTTATACTATGTTCTTCAGGTGGGATGCTGTGTGCGTGGCTCTGTATTCAGTGGGTTGTGCAGGACACAAAGCGACAACCTTTGCTAGTCCATGTCGGTGGTGATCAACCTGTGTTCTCTTTCCTTTGTTTTGTTTTCGCAAAGCAATTGTAAGAAGGAAACAGGTGTTTAAAGATGCGGTAGCCGGATCGTGAACTTGTGCCTGCAGCTATAACATTAATAATATCTCAGGACTACCTCGAGAGTCCACATAGTCTGGATGCTAAGGAAAAGGAGAGGTTCTGTTACAGAAAAAGAAAAGAAAAGAAAAACTACGCAGGCAGTGAAAACCACTCCCCACATGAAGTTAAGGAAAAGTAAGCCACTTTGGTACCGAGTCCTCTGTTACACATATAAAGATTTGATAAACAGCACCGACCTAAAGATATTGGCATTCTTCAACGTGACACCACATTGAAATCAAGTATTGTAAGGATACTGGACCTCAGAACCAGCTGGGCGCTGCACAGGTACAGCACAAAGACTCCTATATTCGCCTTCAAGCAGCTTCCACTACTACAAGTAGTACTCTGCATGCCATCTTTTTGGGCGTGGGTCGTTCTGGCAATTTTCCTTTAACATCCACACGCAGTCTTTCAAGGTCCTGGGTCTTGATCTCAAAAAGTTGAAAAACTTCTCGTACACGTTTTGCCCTTTTTCTCATCACCTTGGTTGTCCCCCCTATTTTCTGTTATCGCTTCCAGCCTGCCTCTCTTGCTTCCCTTTTATTTATCAACTTTCAGTTTCGTTTCAACCTCGTAGTAGGGAGTTTGCTATCTCCCCTGGGCCTATGTATTACGCCATCATCATCAAAGCAGGTTGAGCTTATCCGAAACCCCGTATCTGACACAATGATTTTACACAGCTTGCAACATTGCAAACTGTCTGTTTTGAAACACGTTCCACCAAGTTGGACAAAGGAGAGAAGGAACGTCAGCAAATAAAATGGAACGAGCGTTAATAGACTATCACACCCAGGAAGATATTCTCCAATCCATTGCCAAAGCAATCCACCATCGCCCATTCATTTCCACAAAGTCAAATCCCACGCAGGTAATATAAGCAATGAATATGCTTGCGCTCTTGCTAGAAAATAATCACAACCTACACTGACGTTGCAAATACCTCTATCAAGACAGCTGGCCTGAGGGAAATCCTTTCTACAACATTTCCTGGCTTGCAAAAGAGGAATGGAGAACACCGAATCATACAAAATTACCCAAACACAGCCCAGTCACCTGCCTCAGGGCTTTGGTACCTATTCAATTACCATGACGCCTTACAAGCACACATGCACCCCCTCCACAAACTAGGAAATGCCAATACCATAGCAAACTACCATTAAAACTACCAGACCCTTATCAAAAATGGCACTGCCAGTGGAGCCGCGAGCAACGCTTACCTAACAGCATCCTATGTCCCTGTAAGAACCAAGTGCATCATTAAGAAGTACAGAACAGGAAGCCTGTACAACCAAAAGCATGCGGTATATATAATTTAAGCATACAATAAGCCTAAATTGTCCCCTCTACCCTCAACTAGACAGTGCCCTGCATATCCTTTCTGAATGCACACACGCAAATAAGAAGTATGATCACTGAGAGACATAGCTTAGCATGCAGTATGATTTTCAAAGCCATCAGCAAGACAGGCTCTCTAGGATCTTGCTTTGTTTGCATGGATATGGGTAGCAGCAAACAGCTAGCTATGCAAAATCTTTCATTCCCAATACAGCTGAAACCAGAATTATACCAAAGTGGCTCTGCCCTTTCCACCCCGCTTCTCAGACAAAAATAGGTTTATCTCCAGTTGTCCAGATGCTGTACTGGTTGCTCCCATCTCCACGAAAACGAAAGGCAACAAACTAGCATTGAAGAGGGGCGGGTTCTTAGGAGTGACAGGGGGCAACTGAGGAGACCAGGAGCATCTCAGCAGCACTGCCAGCCATTAGCAGATCCACCTTCCCCAGACAGCACCGACCCAAAGATCTGAGCATTCTCAAACGTGACATTCACCTCATCGAGATCAAGTACTGTGAAGACACTAGACCGCAGAACCAGCTGAGCGCCGCGCAGGAACAACACAAAGGCCTTTGCTCCATCCTCCAAGGAGCCTCCGTTACCCTCCATACCATCCTTTTGGGAGTGGGTGGCACCATCTACAGCAATCACCCCATCAGAAACACACGCGCTAGGGTGCAGGCCGCGGTGCGAGTCAAGCCAATGGAGCAGCAAATCACCCCAAACTTACAGGATTGTGCCAGCATGAGATAGTCAGTGAAGAAATGGAAGCAATGTGGGACTGTGCAAGCCAGTTGTGCGTGGGTGCCTGGTAGGTCACGTGTGCATGGGCGTCCGTATCTCAGTTTTTGCCCCATAACTCTGCTACACTTCAATTTCAGGTCTTGATGAGTATGCCTAATTGAAAAAGGAGCAAATTAATACCCTTTTTGTCCTGGTGGGGGCACCGGAAGGGGGGTTAGGGGGGAGGGGGGTCCAGCCCAAAAATCATACGTGCCTATCCAAAATTTTCTTTCTGGCGCCTCCTGGGGAAGTAGTGATTTTTCACTGCCTGCAATTTTTTCTTTTTCTACCTGAATGAGTAGTCTGCTACAATATGCTGTTCATTCTCAATCCTCCCAGTGATAGGGGGGCGTGTCATTTTGTCATTTCCTATTAAATATTCAAATCGGTGTATCGGTGATGTACCCTGTGCCCAGGCCTTTTTGTCCGGCGTGTTTCAATATTCTTCATTTCCCCGAATAATCGTTGCACATCGTGGCTAGGAATGTACCTATTTGGTGTACCAACCAAAATCCCGGCTGAAGCTCCCACCATCTACGCCCTGTGCTTCGTCGTGCCCGATTTATTAGGAATTGGGAAGGTTATTTTTGTGCCCAATTTATGGCGATATGCAATATAAAAACACCAGTTGAAATAAATTGCGCCTCACACAGCCAAAGCCAGCACCTCCCGTCTTTCGCAATGGGTTAAGTAGCAAATCAAAAATGTTCCATGGGGGGAGAGGGGCGGGAAGAGCCTTGTTTCATGGGTGCCGTCCCTTTGTAGTCATGAAACAAGGCTCTTCTCGCCCCTCTCCCCCATGGAATATTTCTGATGTTTTACTTAGTACATTGCAAAAGGCGGGAGGTGCTGGCTTTGGCTGTGTGAGGCGCAATCTTTGCTAACTGATCTTTTTTGATTTTCTGAATATTCCAACCGAAATCGTAATGATAAATTTTTTCTAGTAAGCAGCTCAAATGAAATCTTTGGGATGCAAACATACGATCCCAACTCGTTTTTGGCATGGTTCCATGCAGCTAGCTACTTCCAGGAAATCATGTGTGTGCAGAGGCATGAACATGTGCAAACTTGCACAGCTGGCTTGGATGCAGGCAAGCATGCTTGCATGACACACGCAAACACGCACACACGCACGCGCACGCGCACACACACACACACACACACACACACACACACACACACATGCTCGCTCGCTCACACATACACACACACACACACATACACGCTCAGGCATATGCATACACGCATGACTACATGACATGCATGTCCACACACACACACACACACACACACACACACACACACACGCACACACACACACATACACACACACACACAAACACACACACACACACACAAACACACACACACACGCACAGGCATATGCATACACACATGACTACATGACATGCACGTACACACACACACACACACACACACATACGCATGCACGCACTCATGTACACAGGTCCTAGAAAAGGGTGATACTGCATTAGATGCAACCTGCGGGAATGGGGTCGACACTTTGTTTCTGTCTCAGGTATGCCTCGGAGACGCAGCTGCTGTTTGTAACATAATGTGAATATGCAACACAGTGTTATCGAAAACACTAAAAACCGGGAAATGGGTACAATACCAGGCAAAAGCCTGAAAGCACACCTACCTGTGTCATTTCACCCCGAAAAATAGTTGCGGGCCTCGTCTTCACAGTCCTCAACCGAAGCTACTATAGGCAAGTAGCATCAGGCGAGGCTCCTAACGGCTTTTAGCCAAGTCTAGAACGCAGAACTTGTCAGGGTTCTTTATGTTTATTTCTTACTCTGCTGCCGTGTGGCCTCTCTCTGTGTGTTCCCTCTTGTGAACATGTATCTGCAGATGTGATCTGCAATAATTCCGCTTGCACCTCGCTACAACTTCTGTCACAATTACAAAGCACCCGTAAGGGAAGGTTACATCGCTATGTATGCCTCAGGGGCATCTGAGCGAAAGCTCCGAAAAAGCCTGCAATTACACCTGGCTAAACAAAAGAGGAAGCGTCTAAGAGAAATAATAGAAAGAGATGGAAAACTGTAAGATATAAGTCCGTGTTCGTAAGGCCAGCTTTCCTTTGCGCGTTCAGAAGCACAAAAAAATACGTACCTACATGTGACACACACACACATACACATACACACATACACACATACCTACATGTGACACACACACATATACCTACATACACACACATACACATACACACATACCTACATGTGACACACACATATACCTACATACACACACATACACATACACACACACATACACATACACACACGACACACGCAAAATACACCAGGCTGTTGGGAAAGCAGGCACAGTGATCGCCTGCGATATCCAGCAGCGAGCTGTGGACGTCACCCAGGCCCTGCTGCAGGAAACCCTCGTCGAGGACTGCAGGCCTGCACTTCACCTGGAACGCGTGTGCCACTCAAAGCTGCTAGAGGTGAGGGGAATTGCTGGAGGCTGTCAGGGCAAATCAGTAGAGCGATGGTGAAGGAAGCGACCTTTGCCTCGTAGTCGGCAAGGGAGTCGAGCAATTAGGGAGTACAATTGATAAACGCTATGAATTACAAGGATTAGCAAAAATCAGGTAACTGACAATAACCACTGTGTCATTGCGGAGCAGAAATTAGCTGTCTTGGTATCATGGGCCTACGGAGCTTGGTTAGCTCCCTGCGCATGCAATGAGCTGCGAGGTGCGTAACGGTCACAGAACAGGGTTACATTCGTCGTAAGGGTGGTATCATGCAAAGCAGTGTACAGAGGCTTCGAGCTGCGGAAACAGGTACAGTCGTGTTGATCTAAGAAATGCGGATAATGCCATATGTGCACATGATGGCACGTATTTTTTCTGACCTACTTTGACAGTGACCCTGCGTTTGTGATACAGGTGCTTGACCGTTACACAGGGAGCAGTAGACCGAAGGTCATCACACTGAATCTAGGATACCTGCCCAATGCTGACAAGTCACTGACCACTGAGACGCACACGACAAGAGCGGCCTTAGAGCAGGCGTTGCAGGTGAGTTTTAAGGCCCCAGTTCACGGAAATGTTGTTCTTGCTCGTCATGGGAGCGCACTCGACATTGCTTTGGCATATGTACCCGGGTGAATGGCATGGCAAGCCTCCAGTTTCAAGCATCCACTGGCAGAATCATCTGGAAATTTCTTCTCAAATGGTGTCAGGTCCATCTCTCTTCCGTCTGAGAGACCTAAGTAACTTGTGCACATGAGTAGGGCTGGCCAGGGCCATACGGATTACAGTGAGTGAATATAAATAAGGCCATCCTTAAAGGAAAAACCTCAAAACACCCGGTCATACAGAATATATATACAGTGCTGGCCAACTTAGTTCATGCGTATTTGAGTAGTGTAAGTGCAGTTGTGTATGCAAGAACGGAAAGGTGGCACCCCAAAGGCTCCATCCATGAGATCTTACCAGAGGGTGTCAACGGAGGAAATGCCTGAAATTGTGCATTTTTGCATTCAGAAGGCAGCCACTCATAGCCACTACATCCGATCGACACCATTTTAGTACCAAATTGTAGCTGGCATTGAGAGCTACCCGAGCATGTGCCCAGTTTCATGTGGGTTGCTTTGCGTGCTGAGGTAGACTGGATTAAGCACACATGGTGCATGTAACCCCTAATGTGGTAAAATGGCTCAAAGCCTCATAAAACACCAACCACTCAGCCGGTTTCTTTCATTTTTGTTGCAATGATATTTTTTCTAGATAGGATTCTGTACCATAAAAAATAGTTCAGATTGGTGCAGTAGGTAATCTGGTATGAATAATTTGTGGTATTAAGTGGGATTCACGCCGCGGGCAATAGGCATGTGCCCCTCTATTTGCTGATTTCAAGCTCAGGTTCTATCAGCAGCTACCTTTGGGTGCTAAGCTTAGAATCAGCAAGTTGGGGGGCCCACTCAATTCACATTTAAAAAACACCCCCATTTGGGCCCTCTGAGATAATACGAAGGTCTGCGATGTGCACGTGTGTGACCAGGAGGCGTCCGCACATTCTTAATTCACGACCAACTTGTTTAAAAAAGGCAATGAGAAAAACGATTTGTAATCCCAGGACAATTTTAAGTCTGTGACCAGGATGTTGGATGAATATGCAGAAGGAAGGGCCATCTGTTCCAGTGCTGTGCCCCACAGCATACAGACTTCTCTCAGCAAACAATGTTGGGCATGTGAGCAGTGTCAAGCATGCTTTTGCCTCGTACCAAGCGTGATGCCCAGGGCACTGCATACTTTCCCCTCGCAACTGCACCAACAGGCTGTCAGCATCGGGGGGGTAGTGAGCTGCATGTGCTACAGGCACAATGAAGAGGAGTTCCAAATGGTCAGCGAGCTGTTCTCGTCACTGCCTGGTTCAAAATGGGTGAGTAGGCAATGAATGCCTGGGACCTTTGATGTAAGCTTGAGAAATCAGAAAAGGGCTGTGTGTTGCTTTTTTGTGTCAGGCAGCTTGGGTTTTTGAATGGCAAGAAGAAGGGAAAAGGCTTCAGCTTGAAGCGTGTGAGATTTTATAAATTTATAGCTCTATTTTTAATCAAGTCTTGTGGTCACAGCCTGGTACAAACTGGTACAGGCACTGCTAGACTTGACAAGGCTACCCAGGCAGTGCAACCCCCTCCCTATTTTCAAGTTGATTATTTCTGCACTGAACATATGCATCAATGCACATCTTTGTGGGTTTCCACACAAAACCAAGTACCTAGGGTTGGCCCAAACTGTATATGGGATATCTATATGCTGTATAAACGCAATTTCTGTACATACCGTATATGAGGGGAGATGGACGAATAATTCATGGGGCAGATAGGGGAGTCATTTTGCAGTTTTTGAAGAGTGATTACGCATGATCTGATATTTTATACCCCAAAAGCCCAAAAGTGATGCTTAGGGAGCTAGGCGTGCACAAAGGCGTTAAAAAAGAACAGAACACAATGCATTGTTATCTTAACCCGTTCAGGGAATTTGCAATGTACATGGTGATATTGGTGGCTGTCTATTTAGGTGTTATTATTGAGCAGGTGTTGCCCCCCTCACATTGCTTGCATTGGGATTTATTAACTGTTATTTTCAAACCTTGCAATAGTTACGCGGCAGTACGGTACGCTGTGTACATATACGGTCGGCCAAAACCCATGTACGGTCATACAAATACAGAATTGATGGGAAACTTTCTAGTGTTGCACCAGATATACATTCCTTCAGATATACACTCCTTCAGATATACACTCCTTCAGATATACACTCCTTCAGATATACGGCGCATACAGTGTTGCACCAGATATACGGCGCACAAAAATATGCCGTATTACGTATGTATTGTTTGGCCAACCCTACAAACGTCACATTTCATTGTGATTCGTAATATGTACACCAAAACATGCAAATCGCCACGCCTTTTGCTGGATTTCGGTCCAAACTGCAATTAACTCATACGTGCCGTTTGTTTTAAACAAGCTGTATCGCACACTTGTGGTATCCAGGCAGCTACAGAGACAAAGCTTACAAACAAGAAAGCAGCGCCTGTGCTTTGCTTGGCATGGAGGCACACAGTGTAGCTTTGCTTGGCATGGAGGCACACAGTGTAGCTTTGCTTGGCATGGAGGCACACAGTGTAGCTTTGGCATGGAGGCACACAGTGTAGCTTTGCTTGGCATGGAGGCACACAGTGTAATGTGTCCTGTGGCATTATTAACCGCAATTGGGCGGACCACCAAATGTGTTTGAGCGATAGGAGTGAAGTCTATCAGAAGGCTAGGGTGCCAAGAAGTACCAAAGTATGCCTACTTCGAATGTACTTGGCAAGAATACTGTACAGACATTTTTGCCTGTGAGCAAGGTGTATAATTAGTATTGTAGGTGTACTTCTGAATTGCTGATGCTTACTTGTGTCAAGCTTCTTGTTTGTACTCTAATTTTTAATCAAGCATTGGACTGCGTTTCTTGCAACCCTTATTAATTTCCTTACGGACATGAACCCCCGCCCGATTTTGCCCTTCTGGTCCCTATTTGATTTCTGGACAAATAAATTTTTAGTTTCTTAACAAGCATAAATCCGGTAGATTGATTTTGAGACTTTTGTGTGGGATGGCTGGCATGGTCTTTAATGTTCCATTATACATAGCAGGAAAGAAATAAAAAGGCAACGCTGGTTGTACCTCACCATGATTAAGGGAAGAAGAAGACCCTCATGCTTGGGTTTTGGTAGTCGGGATCCTCCTCAGACTGAGGCAGGCACAGTGGGAGCGGTGTAATGCTGAGGTAGTGCAAGCAGTGTTTGCTTAGTAGACCTTTCTATAGGCTTGCAACGAGTGACTGTGTTGGTAGAGTAGCACGGCAGGTTCAGTGCTGTAGGGCTGGCTATGAGACTCGGTAGTTTTTGTGGATTGGCAGTGGCCGAGATGGGTGGTCATCCCTGTAGACCCTTAGCTTAGCTCTGCAATGTCTGTGCGTGGTGCTCTTGCTTGTTTGAGGCTGGTACTCCAGTCTCTTTGTGACTTCTTTCCTCTTTCTGGTACTCTGTTGGACCTCTCTGACTGGGCCTTTTTTGGTCTGCCGGTAAAGGTATTTGGTCTCAGTTTGGTTGGAGGTCTGTGTAGCTGGCGAGGTGTAGTGATGGTGGTTGATGATGTTGTGGTACTGTTCAGGGCTGCTATTATTGAAAATGGAGGACAGGGGAGAAGAGCCTTCATGCATGTTGAGAGTGCACGCTTTCCGTTTGATGGGTTTGATCAGTAGGTTTGGGGTGTGGGGAGGGATTGTGAGTAAGGTGGTGGCAGTAGGAGGTGGTGTGTCATCAATGCTGATCACATAATTGTCGACATACGTATCAGGATCAAAAGATATGCTGCTGTCTGCTAGGTGTATGACTGAGGTTGATCCTAGCTGGTCCCATATGCTGCCGCATTCAAAAGTAATAATACTGTCTTTTACTTTAGTCCAATCGCTTGGGCTTGTAAGAGAGATAAGGCTTTCTTTTTCATAATCATGAAAGAGCCAGGTTGCAGATTTCTGAGCAATTTCTATTTTCATAAGGGTCACTCGTGGCCTTGAGTGCCATTGCTGGTTGCAAGGATGATAGCTTCTTTAAAAGCGGCTTCGTTTAGGTGCTGGTTTATGATATCTGCCGTGATCTCTCCTTCTTTAAATTATTGAGATGGGGCGTATCTCAACATATATTGTTTTTCGTTGTTCCAAGGAAGGTAGTCCAGGAAATGGTTGAGGATTGAGGATGCTATTGTTAAAGTTACCCTTGTTTTTGGTGTAGAAGAAGTGGTCTAGGGATTTACTGTCTAGTCTGCGCTGTTTGAGGGTGTCTTCCATTTCTTGAACATGTGCAAGAACTTGGTTGCCGGAGGAAATGTTTCCCCCAATGGCCATGTTGAAAGCGTGAACTAGACAGAATGCCTTTTCTTGTTTCTCCATGTATGGTCGGGGATTAAGGGGAGGTTGTTGCTGTTCGACACTGTTGATTATTTCTTCTTTAATGGCAGGTACAATTACGTGGATGGTAAATTTTTGAGTTAGGCAGCTAGTATGATCTCGGTTTGCCTTGAGTTATGTCTAGAGGCTTATTTTGAAGGGAATTTAAGAGTTTCCAGGCGTTTTCGTGTTTTGTGATGGCAAAGCTGTGGTTAAGCCCTTGGCAAAGGAAGGAGTTGCAGCTGTGGGTAGCTGTCAGGTCATTGAGGATTTTGTCAAAGTCTGGGCATTAATTTGGTACTTTGTATACTTCTTGAAGGATCAGGTTATTTTGAGTACTAAGCCAGGCATCAACATCATCACTAAATCCTTGGTTTTTGTTGTAAGTGGCTTTCCAACCAGTGGCACGCTCTGAGTCTTCCAAGGCCTTATTGCTGATAAAATTATGCAGCATTCTAGTGGTTAGCAGGCATTTACCGCAGACCTTGTTGATGGCGCAGACCTGGCAGTTATGGCTGCCATACTCTTGCTGCTCAAAATACAGGCCATCAACCATGGCAATGCCTACTTTCATCATTTCTTTATGGCAGGGGTCTGCATACGCAAGCATGATGAATACAAGATGCTCTTAACACACAGTTTAAAACTGCCTTGAAGGAAACTATAACAAAATACAGCACAATTCTTCTGAAAGTTACTAGAATTCGAAATTCCACAAAAAATACGCTCATGGTTAAGCTTAATTTGTCTTTGACCACTGGCAGCTATGCACCCGTGAGATTGTCATGCCAGTGTTCACAATTATTGTTGCATACATTACACCCTACTGTAAGCAGTAGTAAACATTCAAGTCGTCAATGTTATTGTTCAAAAAGGCAGACAGGCATACACAAGGGGCCGGCTCAATAACAAAAAAGTTGAAGCCAACATCTTTCCAGGGCAACCTAGGTGTCATCTTCATAAAGCGAAAGTCCTGTGTTCTTGAATCCGGCCTCTACCTCTTGTCCCTTACCCCTGAAGGCGTGCACGCAAAGGTGTGTACAACACAAAAACACAATTTAGTGCAGTTTACGTGTAAGCATTTAAAGCTTTTGCTGCCGTGTGCACCCGTTATGAGGCTGTGCGTGAAGACAGCAGCTGCTTATCCTCACTAGATCACCTAACGCTTTATGCAGCGGAGCAGTGGTTGCAGCACCCCCATGCCAGCAAAGTCCGTTCCCCAGGATATGATGTGGGGTGTGGTTTTCACTTTTTGTAGTTCTTGGTTCCTCAGGTTCATGCAGGTTCATGTGACCCTGTCTGTCACCAAGCATAACACACACAAAAGCACTGTGCTAAGACCTTACCTGCGGTTGGCATTGCCGTTGCCTGCAGTAGCCGAGTCGAAAAGGTCACTGACGTCGTTGTCATCGAACTCCCCCGTGGAAGTCACGTGCACCTGAGTTTACAGAGTTTACAGATAAAGCCATCAGTCAAAGAGTGCGACTGCTAGGCACGTGCACCTGAGGAACTGATGTGTGTCAGGAGCTGAGGTGTGAGCGTTGCCTCACACGTACACAAGCACTGTCTATTGCTCAAGTCGGCTCACAAGTGTGTTTGGGATAATTATGCTGCTGAAACAAAATGTGCAGGTGAGCTCCCCTGCCCCACAGACAAATCAGACTTTAGGGCTTGCTTCTGACGAATAAGTGAGCAGGCTGGCTGCTTTTCTTGCTCTAATGTCAATTTAATTATAACCTGGGATGACTGATTGCAGGTTACAGATGCACGTAACAACATAGAAAGGGCGCCTATGGGAAAAGGCCCAGATGGAGGCCTCCAGGTTTTATGTGAAAGCTGCTTTGGGCACATGCAGCTTGTGAGGAGTCTTTCTGAATTAGAGTTAAAGGAAAAACATTGCAATTTCAGCGTGTCGGACACGCCTACTATACGACAAGGTACGCACAAACTTGCAGTGGTGCAAAACATGCGATCACACATCCTTTTTTTCCATATCGACAGCAACAGCCCGTGCTGCTTGTGAAACACACACCCTTTCGTCTGGGAACACTTCCAGCTGGGCCATGCTGAGCTCGTCTCCTTGCAGCTGCACGTTGCGCACAAACACCTGTGCGCACAAATGCACGAGCGACACAAGCAAAACAGCACACATGCAGGTTATACGCACCTTCAAGCTGTATCAATACATGCAAATCAAGCGTGCGCTGCAACAATTGGAAAAAATGCAAGTGCATAGGGTATCAGTATAGTTCAGGCACATCAGCAGGCATGATCTGCCAAACACTCAGGACTCGGACAATGCTTAGTACATCTTACAACTTGACACAACCGACATGCAAACAAGTTTGTGCTTGCACACACATGAATCCACATGCTGAGTATTTAAGAGGCAGCCTTGCTGTAAAGGAACGAGTGATTAAGAGACCTAGAGCTGAGCCCCTTGAACCTTGAACACACAAATGCACCTACAAATACCCATAGATACCCACAAATTACCATAGACTCACCTGTGCATTCTTGGGGTGTATGTTGAACAGCTCATACAAATGCATCTTGAATTGGTGCAGGCTGGTGGTGCAAGACAGCCGCACTTGCTGCAGGGTCTTGCGTGAACGCTTCGACCTGTGTGTGTATGCGTGTGTGTGTGCGTGTGCGTGTGAATGTGTGTTTGCATGTGTGTGTGTGTGTGTGTGTGTGTGTGTGTGCAAAAGTAAAACCGACACCTAACATAACTCATTGCACACACAGCTGGAGCTTCTCACGACCGACCACACAATAGACTCGTGTGCATGTGGATTTTAAAACACCCGCTCCTGAGCAATCAAACATACCTGCGCTCAGCTGTACTGCCAGCGCCTCCTGCCACCTTTTGTTCCAGGTCTGCGGCATCTACCAACTCAACCGTGACCTGCAGGCGCGCACACAATTACACATACAACTTTGAACTTCAGACAGTGGGTGAACACAGCAAGAAGCATTATAATAATGAGACGAACACGCTACTGGCATGGACTAGAAAAGAGTGCTTTGCGTTGTGTTCCATCCAACGCAATGCATAAGGAAAAGACATTGTCAAAAATTCGGTCCTTGTTATGTTGAATGCGTAGGGTTGGCCAGAACCATATATATGCGGTATTTATACGGTATTTTTGGCAGGAAAACCACCAAATATACGGTCATATACGGCGTATATATACGGTTCTGGCCAACCCTATGAATGCGTGAAGGGGTGTACACGGTGCGGCACAGATGCATCTGCGGACTGTGGTAGAGCTGCAAATGGTGGTGGCATGGTCAGATGCACACACAATCAAGTTGCTGCCTCAGATGATGATGACACGTCGTCGATGCAGTGTAGCGGGGCAAACACTCTGTTGTGAGTCACAATGTGGTAACACTCTGTTGTGAGTCACAACTTGTGTTTGCTTGCCTGACGTCGTTTGTCAATTGCATTCTCCTCTCCCTCTGTTGTTGTGGTGCTCATCTGATGACTGATACTCTCCAACGACCACAAAGCACAGAAGCTCATCTTGGCAGAGCGCAAGTGGCACGCACACTGTAACGCATTCCATATCTACCCATAAAAGACAGGCTCACCCACTTTAGCTCACGTCAACAGATGAACAATGCTCACGCACATACGCTCTCGTTGAAATCAGCACACCCTAATCCCTCATATGACGCGCATTAGTTGCAGGGTTGGCCAGAACCGTAAATATAAAATATACATCGTATACGACCGTTTATTTGGTATTTGGTGATTTCTCTGACAAAACTACCCTATATTCACCAAGTATATGGTTCTGGCCATCCTACTCACAAAACACCCTGTGTACATCACATCACACTGGGATGCACTCTCAAACACATATGCGCACCCTGCACACATCCCACACCCTCACCTCCGCGTCCTCATACACCAGCCGCTGCTGCTTTGCCTCCGCTGCAGCTGCTGCTACGTGCTGCTCACACACAAGAGGTATGGTCAGTAGGAAGGGCATGGTCCCAGGGCCTTGGGAGCTTGGCCCTGCAGCCTCCTGTGTAGTGAGTTAGTGCTTTAGGTTAAGTGTTTAGGTTAGCCAAGCCCCTGCAGCTTCGTGTATGGTATGTTTGGTTTGTGTACTTTAGTCATATATTTGCATGTGTGCGCGCATGCTAACTTACCGCTAACTTACCGCTAGCTTACCGCTAGCTTACCCAGGAAAATGTGCATATCAACGTTTGTATGTGTTTTCATGACGTGGCCAAAAGGAAGGACTGGTCCTGCATCTTTCACAGCATCCTACTATCGCACCCACACAGGACAAACAAGCAAACGCAAACACAAACCAACCACTCGCAAAGGCGTGCTGCCGGCTCACCAACATTCACAAAGGCCATAATAGGCACACGACAAATCAATTATTCTGAAAGCCTCATCAACCAAGCACAGCACATCAAGCGCTGCCCAGAAAAGAAGAACACAGCTCTGGCGAAGGAGGCACAAAACTTTGCTACAGCAGGGTGTCGTTATGGCAGCTTTTGGTCGTGCGCATTTTGCTTTGGCATAAGACTTTCTGTAAATTGAAGGTCATCAGCATTCGTGTAAGCAAAAAAAACTGTTCATATGAGGTATATCCCCACAAGGCACTACTGCTGCCCACATAATGCCATGGTGTTGCAGAACCCAGCAAGACAATCCAATTTTACACACGCACACGCACATGCACACATACACACACACTCTCACACACACACACACACACACACACACACACACACACAAAGGTTACCTGGCGTGGAGGGTTCCATCGTGTGCCTGAGGCTAACATTGTGCTCACCTGTGTGCAAACAGAAATGCGCACCAGCGTCCTGACCACTACGTTTAAAAACATGTCCTATAATAATGTATTTATGTGCACAAGAGTGCATGAGTGTGAGCGCACTTATGCCTCCCCGTCCTCGTCCCCCCAAAAGTACCTCTGGAGCTATTCGCTTTTGCCGTGCCCCTCTTCGCGGCGAACAGGCAGGAGGTGACACCAACGTGTCTTCCTGCTGCTGCTGCTGCTGTTCTTGTTGCTGTTGCTGCTGCTGCTGCTGCTGCTGCTGGCACTGCTGCTGCTGTGTGGCCCCTGCCGCTCTGCTGCCATGCGGTTGCTGGTCTAACAAGTGGCAGGAAGAGAAGGAGGCACCAGCATCACTGCCTTGTTGGTTCAGGGGTTGCTGCTGCTGCTGCTGCTGCTGCTGCTGCTGCGGAGCTCCTTGTGGTAGAGCATTCACATCGTGCATGGGGGTGTCCTCGCTGAGGTCGATCAATTCAGATTTGTTTGGCAGGGGGCCTTTTGCGGTTGAAGAAGGAGGGGGCACTAGTACCTGGTGCTGGTGGTGGTGGTGCTGCTGCTGTTGTGGTTGGTGCTGTTGCTGTATGACCTGCATAACCTCTACCATGACACGCTGCTGCTCCAGGGAAAAGGGCTGCTGCACGGATGCACGCAATCCTGCCATGGCCACACTGCAGAGAGCAAAAATGTGTGTGTGTGTGTGTGTGAAGTACATTTAGTACCGCCATTGGTATTCAGTTGTGTGTCTGCGTGTGCTTGTGTCAATACCTGGTGCGTGCACATAACGAGACGTTTTATTGAGGGCAAAGGTGAATGTGAGTGTGTGTGTGTGGGAGTGAGTGAGTGTGTGAGTGAGAGAGAGAGAGAGAGAGAGAGAGAGAGAGAAATTTATATAATAGAGAAGCATGACATCGGCGAGCATGTGTTCCAGTCAGATCGCTGTCGTGACCTGCACCCTATGCTCTGTGGCATTACAAGAGTGACAGCACGCACACCCCCAGGCATAGCACACACACACACATACACACATAGGCACACACCTCTTTCGCTGCCCAGTCGCAATTTAAGCACCAAAAAACACAGACAAAACCTAAACTTGAGTGAAGACACACACACATACACACACACCTCAATTCCTGCTACGCTGCAATTCAAGGAGGCCGGAAAAACACAGCCAAAAGTGAGACATAAGAGGTCAAGGCGCCTTGCCTGTTGTTGGCTTGTGGCTGTAATGAGGCTATAATGAGGCTATAGGTTACCACCGGGCAATCCGCACACGCCTCTATCACCATGCACAGGCTCACACTGACATACCCCCGCTGATGCAGTCCGCAATGCCATGGTCCAGACACTTCAACGCCAGTGTGTTTGCACTCAGCAAACAGGGGATACTAGGGGATACGTCCGTAACACCACGTTCAGGCATACCCTGAAACACACCTGCTGACGCAGCCGGAAATGCCAGCCCCTTATCGCCAAGCTGGGCTTTCATACATGCATGCACTTTTTCCAATGGATGAAGCCTTTGGGTTTGCATGTGGCTCAGACTTGATGACAGTCCAGGCAATTCAACAGCGCTTGCCCGTGCCACCATGCGCAAGCTACGACCCCTCCAACGCACCTGCTGATGCAGTTGGCCTTTATGCTAGGGTTTCAAGTGCCGTCCAGGCAGCACAGGGGGCTCAGAGTGCTTGCGCTCAGACACCAGCACAGGGGGCTCGAGTACTTGCGCTCAGACACCAGCACAGGCAGCTCAGAGCATTTGCGCTCAGACACCAGTGCACGCCCTCAAGACCATGCCCAAGCTCACCCTATTACATATTACACACCTGCTGATGCAGTTGGTGAGGCTGGGGTCGCTAGTGCCGTCCAGGCAGTACAAGCGGCTCAGAGTTTGCCATTGGTCCTCTGCGATGAGTGTGAGGTCATCCGTGTCAGGGTTGGCCTGCACGCACCTGTGTGGGCATATTGCAGTGTGTGCATGTGTGAGGGTGTGAGGGTGTGAGGGTGTGTGCACGTGCGACTTGAGTGGGGTGTGTGGACATAAAAACTAGACTCGCAAGCGATTTGGAATGAAATTTCAAAGAGTGATCAGTCTCGAGCTTAAGAGTAAAAGCAAGTTTGAGGATCAACTGGCAATTGACGCATCTGAAGAGAAGATCGCTGAGAACTGCATCAAATGCTACCTCGTACTGAACTAAAGCACTCAATTGATGTCAACGCGCCCTCTGTCTGGTATTGCAGGCATGAACAACTTAGCTGAGTGACAAGTAACGAGCAAGGCGAGGTGTGTAAAGTATGATTATGACCTCACCCAACAAAGAATACATCGGTAGAGTATCAGACAGACCTCAGTATCGCCCGACTCACACTTACATGCATGCACACACACACGAGCATTCACCTGCGCTTGTTGTAGTACCATTTGTCCATGATCAATTCGGATATTAATAATTGTTTAAATTTAACAACCTTGTTTATTTTGGTGGCACGAATTGATCGTGGACAAACGGTATCACCCAACTCACACATACACACACACCTGCGCTTGTTGTACACAACTGCAGGCGGGTGCATGCACAGCATGGGCTGGCTGGGGTGGCATGTGCACAGTAGCTCCTGCAAAGAAATGACAGCGTACGCAAACCAGTTACGCACGTGTGCAATAAAGTACGCAAACACACACACGCACACACACACAAATACACATACACAAACACATGCAAGAAGTAGTCACGTGCAAAGCAATGGCAGAGGTGGCAAGCGCCAGCTCTTGTGAAAAAGGAAAAGAGAGGGAGCTATAAAAACAGGGGACCCATGTGTAGATGGACCATGAGACCATGAGTCTATTACCACAACCATCAATGTATATATGTGGCTGGGGTAACAAAATGTCCACCACTGCTTGTAACACACACACTCCAAACAGATGCCATGCATGGGCTTTAGATGCAATTGTAGTTTAGTACACAGACCACAGCATGTTCCAATACAAGATGGCGGGGTGTTTACAGCTGCTGCTCCTACTACTTACACCTGAACCTTACCACAGCAACTCACCCGCATGCACGCGTACACCTACATCTAGACCCGTATCCATTTACATACCCACACCCACCCACACCTACACCCATGTCCCTGCACACGCACAACATAATGCCTTTATACCACAACACATACACACATGCAGACGTACTTCAAGATTTCACACTCCGTACGTGCCCACACCCACACACATCGTAACGCGCACACTGCACACACCCACACCCACACCCACACCCACACCCACACCCCCACCCCCACCCCCACACCCACACACCCACACCCACACCCGAATTTACAACCACGCACACCTGCAAGGCAAGCGGCAAGGGCCTTGGACGTGGCACAGCCGCTGCCTTTGGTCGCTGCTTTTGACTCACGTAGTCCAGCCATTGAGACAGCCACGACCTGCGTGCGTGCGAGCGTGCATGTGTGTGCGTGCATGTGCAAAGATATCCCTAGTATCAAACATATCCAAAGACCTGTCAAGAATCATGTGTATGTGTGTGCGTGCGAGTCTGCAGCCATGGCCTTGTGAGTACGTCTGGGCGTGCATGCGCGGACTGTGTGTCACGTCACACCCCACCATGGCGGCAATCTGACACGTCTTTGGCTCCCTCACACACACCCTCTCTCAGCAAAGACCTTGCACGTGGCGTCACTTTCCGATCTCAGGCACACATTTGAAGGCACAGAACGCCTGTCACCCTCACCCACCCTTCCTGTGCAGCACCCTGTCAGTGGCTCCTCCTATCAGCTTAGGCAAGCTGCAAGCTGCTCAGCTCAGACTCCATAATATGGACAAACACACACACCATGGCTGAATCAACACACACCTCGGCAGCAGGTAGTACGGGGCCCCCACTTCCAGGGACGGCAAGCTGTTCGCTGCTCAGCCCAGACAACCCCGTTCAGTCCTAGTTAGTCAACATACACATACACACACACACCTCGGCAGCAGGTAGTACGTGGCCCCCACTTCCAGGGACGGCAAGCTGCCGGCTGACAGCTCAGGCAGCAGGGACCGCTCGTCGTCAATGTCCCGCTTCATGACTTTACTCTCAGTGGCGGCCTGGTCTTGGGCACTCGAGCACAGGTGACACTCCTGTGAGGGGACCACGCACGTGTGTGTGTGTGTTTGTCTATGTGCATGTGTATATGCAATCAGTTGTGATGTGGTATCAGTTGTGTGAGTGTGTATGTGTGTGTATGTGTGTGTGTATGGTTGAGCATGTAGCTATGTGTCAGCTTGGCTTTTGTGTGCACGTGCCCTTGTGTGCCAAATGCAGGCGATACTTTTGAGCTTATGAGAGTGAACACGTGCGTGTATATGTGCTCGTTGTGAGCACAAAGATGTAGGGCCTGCCTTCGAATTACTCCTCATCGTCTCTCTCTCTCTCTCTCTCTCACAACAACCCTCAGCTGCATGCTCATGATGAATACTGACAGTTCACACACACACGCAGGCACACACACTCATGTTAACGTGCACGCGTTCATGCACAAATAATCACCACACTGACTCTTTGCACACACACACACACGCACACGCACATGCAGCCATCACCTTTGAGTACAGGCTGGGGAACTCCAGGCAGCTCACGACAGGACAACCATTCCCCTGCAGGTGGCGCTGCTGCTGCTGCTGCTGCTGGGCATCACCAAGTGCGCGAGGTCCTGCGGCTGATGTGCCTGCAGTCTCAGTTGGGAGCCCACACTCCTGCATCACGTGGTCGTCCCCCTCTGCCGCTGTTGGAGCATTATTGGAAACAGCAGCAGCAGCAGCAGCAGCAGCTCTGCGAGAAGCAACACGAGAAGGACGTCCAGTAGCACCACCATTAGCACCATGAATTCCACCATCAGCAGCACCGGCACCACCGGCATGAGCGCCAGCATCGGTGCCCTGGTCCTGCATGGCTCCCTCAGGGGGGGCTGCATCATCTTTAGTCAGATCCATGACCTCTGTGACTCCGTCCTCCTGCTGCTGCTGCTGCTGCCGCTGCAGCTCTTGCTTTTGCAGCTCATCTTTGGTGCCTACACACAGGTGATGGAGCAGACAGGAGAGCAAGGTACACATGTAAATGCCATACAGTGTGTGTGTATGTGTGTGTGTGTGCGTATGAGTCTTGGTATGTGCCAGCAGTACAAGAGGAAGCTCACCTGCACTTGCTGCGGCCTCCTTGGCCGACTGCTCCCACAGCTCCTTCAGGGAGCGCCACAAAAAGCGGGGAATAGGCATGCGCTTGGCCTGTGAGTGTGCGTGCGTGCGTGTGTTTGTGTGTGTATGTGTGTGTGTGTGTGTGTGTGGGGGGGGGGGGGGGGGTTTGGGGACGGGGGACAGATGGGACATGCGCTTACTTCACCAAATGCCTATACTCTCATTTGTATCTTCAAATCTGCTTAGTTACCATGCCAAACAGCAGGCCCTACAGCCATGTACAGTGGCACGTTTTCAACAGCCACTAGGACTATTTCTTGGTGCTGCCTACCTGTGCAAGCAGGGCGCATCACAAGCGTAAACAAAAACAGCTCACTGCAACACATAAACGCTCACACCTGACAATCACCGACGCACTCACGTTTGGTGCCAAGTTGCCGTGCGGGCAGGCCAGCGCACTGGTGGGAGAGGCCTCTGGCAAATGCGAGGCAGTCTTGCGCTTCAACCACCCTGCGCAGGCACACACACACACACACACACACACACACAACACACACATGAGTTTTGTCTGAGGTGAGGGTGCTGATTATGCTAGCAACCTTGATGTCTGAGTGAAGTGTCAGACGTAACATTCTGATAAATGATCTGATGGGGAATCAGGTGCTTTTTAGCAGTGCTGTATGTAGCACATGCACAAGTTCAACCATTGCCCAGCATAAGGCTGCATGCCCATGACTCATGAGCCTACCGTACCAAAATTTAATCATCCCGCACCCCCAAAAAAATATTTAGTTTTGCAAATCCGCAACCAATCCGCACCCCCTTCAATATTTATTATAATCCGACCCACAGGCCATTTTTAAGCCATTCTCTCCAATTTAGGCCATTTTCACCAATCCGCAGGCCTAAAATTATTTATTTAATTTTCTGTCCGCACTTAGCCGCACCCCTCAAAAACATTATTTTTGCGGGTGATATAATTTTGGTACGGTACTACTTTGCTAACGCGTAGCTGTGAAGCAAAGGGTTGGAAGCCTAGCTTTAAAACGTTCAGCTTTTTATCAACCAAATAACACGTCCTTTGCTTAATCAGGGGAGTGAGAGGGTCAACATAACTGAGCCCTACAAAATCAAAAGGACTGCAAGCACGATTCATACACGGACCGGCCTGCACTTTTACTAGTATCCATGGATCGAAATGTAATTTCTGGTCAGTGCCTCTCTCTCTCTCTCTCCCTCTCTCTCTCTCTCTCTCTCTCTCTCTCTCTCTCTCTCTCTCTCTCTCTCTCTCTCCTAATATATATATATATTATGTAAGCTATGCACGCACGCACACATGCACGCATGCACACGCATATACACACTGACACACATACACACACACATACACACACGCGCACACGCATATACACACTCACACACGTACACACAATTCACAACATGCACAAGCAATCGCGTACCTTGAATCCAAGGCTTAGAGACGTACATGATGTCCTCCCCAGTCTCTACATTCTCAACAGTATTATCATTCATAAGCTCGTGGAAGTTCTGCAGAGCAGGCACAGAGTGAAATTAAGGATACCTGCACGTACATCTACAGTCTGTCACTCTCACCTCGACTTGTCTGTGGCTGAAATTGGTTCTGCAGAGCAGGCACAGAGTGATTCTAAGAACACCTGCATGTACATCAAATATCTTTCTGCATCCTGATTCTTCCTGCATCCTGATTCTAAGGGTACCTGCATGTGTATCAACAGTCTTCCTGCATCCTGGTTCTTCCTGCATCCTAAATCTATCTTGCATCCTGATTCTATTCTGCATCCTAATTCTTCCTGCATCCTAATTCTAAGGGTTCCTGCATGTTCATTAACAGTCTCCCACTCTCATCTTGACTTGTCTGTGGCTGGAATTGGAGCGTTTGGCAGACCCGGGCAGGCAAAGTTACCAGCAGATTTGCATTTCTTGCATGATCGACTTATTAGGTTAACTTTTCTTGACTATGCGGCAAGAATTTAGCAGACAGATCAACTCATTAGCCAGGAGTTGTGCGCATTGGAACGCAAGCAACAGAGCCTGGAAACATGGTGAAATGCTGCCTTGAAACATCTTAAGCGACTGTGCAGTTGTCTTTTTTATCAGCTGTTTGCAGTGAAGGTTTTTGTGTGCACGCGTGTGTGCGGGAAAATGCAGACTGTACGGGGGTTGTCAGATGCTGGTTTGCGGTTTTCCATTCAAGGGCTGTGGCTTTTGAGGGGCATGTCCACTTTTTAGGTATCAAATGCTTTTCTACTGATCTCAATTGCCTTACTATTACTGAACTGTGCGATGCAGAAAAGTAACACTGCAAACCAGCATCTGACCACCCCCGTACAGCCTGCATTTTCCCGTGCACACGCGTGCACACAGAAACACACAGGCGCGTGCACACAGACACACAAGCACGTGCACACACCTTCCGAAGGCCATCCGCGTCGATAGCTGTGACCTTTTTCTGCAGCTGTAAGCTGAGGCACTCACTGCAGAAATCCGCGGAGGACATGTCAGGGCCTCCAGAGTACTCAGACTGCATTATTGTGTGTGTGTGCGTATAGACGCGCGTGTAAGTGCCAATGTGCGTGTGCGTTTATGTGTTTGTATGCACATGTTAGTGTGTGCATGTGTATGTGTGTGCGTGTCTGTGTGCACTTTTGCAAATGTGCCAACTCACGTTGCATTGTGCGTTTGAAGTCTGGTCACAAGCCTGCAAAGCAAAGCACAGCAATAGACATGCCATCATCTCTTTTTAAATTGTTTGGGCACACATTTTCACATGGATGTTTCAGACGACGTTTTTATGTTATACGCCGTATTGTAACAAGCGCGTATTTTACCATACCGAATAAAAATCATTAGTTCTCTGCTTCAGCTGTAGAATTGGAGTTCTTGCGTAGTGAGCGTAGGCTGAGATCTGGCAGGCACTTTGCATAGAGTGGTGTGTCCTCTCGTAATGGGCATTCTTTTTATGCCTTGCTATTGCTCGGGTTGATTTCCCGCCCCCCCGCCCTCAGCTTGCCGCCCTTGTTCCTTGCTTCTTTGCGTCATTTTGATTTTATGAGGGCCTGCAGCCCATTTTTGGTTCCAGTGTCTCTGGTTTTGATCTCCCTCCACGGCACCTTGGTGTAATGAAGCCTACAGCGAACTGTAGCATAGAACTGGTCGTACTATAAGGTTGTAATTTTAACGAATTTGGCTTTTTAGGCAGTTTTCCAGCCAGAAACGACCTTCCAGCGAGCTTCCAATGCTTATATTTTTTACATTCTTAATGTATGATGTATTGGAGTGGAACTGGAAACGTTTTGAGGCGAATCAGGTCCATTTTGGTCAAATTTTGGCACTCGCGAATTGGCTTTAAAATATCGTATTATACGCGTACTTCGTATCAACACGTATATTATCGTATTGAACGTCTCAAAAGTCTGTATGAAACATCCCTGCATTTTCACAGAGGGGGTTATCTAAACTAAAGTGCAAACATGCTCATTTTGGCATCAAAGGGGAAGCTACTTACACACGAACTCATCAAATTGGACCCAATATAGCTTCACACTGATGCTGACTTTATAAGCTACCAGAGCATGCGCTCAGATCCAGTTCAGTCGCCCTGCGTAAGAAATGACAGGACTAAATGCACACGTCGGATACCTGTACCCTAGATGGATGCTTCGTTTAGGGAATGGCGCTTTCATCTGCATATCTCGCCAACCACTTAGTGTTTTTGCTCCATTGTTTTTGCAATGATCTTTATTATTTTAAGGACCCCAAAACACCAAACATCACTCAATTTGGTGCGCTGGCTGGTCAGATACAGCATATGGTTGCTCAGAGAGTAGGCTTCATGCTGCGGCCGATAGGGTATGGCTCCCCTAGCTGGTACGTTTCAAGCTCAGCTGCATTGGAATGTCAGAGCAATGCTTGAAACGTACCAGTTAGGGGAGCCATACCCTAGGAGCATGCACAAACCATACCCATTTTGGGCCTCAGATAACCCCCTCTGGCATTTTCATGAACAAAAGTGCACGCACATACGAAATTATATGCACGATGCATTTTAAAATACACCAGCACGTATACTTTTTGGGCATGCTTCCACCCATACGCCGCAAAATATGCACACTTGCATGCATGCGTGCGCTCACACACACACACACACACGCACACACACACATACACACACACACACACCGACACACACACACCGACACACGCACACACACACACACACACACACACACACACACCGACACACACACACACACCGACACACGCACACACTCACACCACCATACATGTATGCACGTACACACACAACACACACACAAACCTGCACGTGGTGGAACATGGTACTACTGACACGTTTCATGGCGTGCAGTTTTGAGGGGTCCAAGGCATTGTGGGGGCACAGCAGCTGGTGGTTGTCAAAGGGAGGGGGAGGGGCCTGCAGGCCACACAAAACAGAGCACAGATGCGTATGTGAGATAACGCTGCGCGATTGTTTTGAAACGCATACTAGACACGCAAGCACACATCTTGAAGTCCTTGAAACAGCTTGTTGGTTGTTCACTGTAAGGGAAGAGTGCATAAAGATCATGAAGCACGAGCGTGCTACAAGTTCAAACACGTACACGGCAAGTGCAAGCATTACAGCACGTACAAGCATTATAGCACGTGAACGCATTATAGCCATTATAGCACACAAGCATCAAAGCACGTGAAGGCATTTAAGCACGTACAAACATTTTAGCACACACACATCAAAGCACGTACAAGCATTACAGCACACAAGCATCCAAGTACGTACAGGCATCATAGCACACAAAAGGGCAAACACATGATCGCCCTGTGAGGAGCCATCTAAATATTTGACTCATAACATAACCAACACCAACACATAATCACAATTCACAAGCCTTGAGCCCATTGCTGCATTCAAAAGCAAATCACTGATAATTACTTACAAAAAGTGATCAAGGTGACAAAAGGCACACACTACATGCGCACACACACGCCCTTACACACACACACATACACACACACCTTGCTTGAAGCTTGTTGCTCCACCCAAGAAGTAGGTAGCCACTTTTGCAGACGCTGAAGGCAAGCACCCGTATCCCACACACGCATGCATACATAACATACCTCGCTTGAAGCCCATTGCTCCAACCAAGCAGTAGGTAGCCAGTGGTCGTCCTCCTCTGGGCTGCGCACAGGTGCTGAGGCCAGCTGGGCTCGAATGGCCTGCAAGAGACACACACACGCACACACGCACACACGCACACACGTATCACTACAGACACTTTAGTGTTGAAAAGCAGCCACGCGTATGGCATGCTATAACGCCCAGACTTGCACAGGTGCCATGGCCAGCAGAGCTCAACCACCTCTAGCACACACACACGCACACACGCACACACACAAACACACGCACACGTGTGCGCAAGCGTTTTGACAAACACACCTCCTTGCGCTGCAGCACCCCTGCCATCAGCTCGCTGCTGCGTGTCGCATACGCGCTGCACGCTTGCTGCTGTGTTTCCTGCATAGTCTGCACCTCCTGGTGTGGACCCTCCTGCAGCATGCGCGCGTGCGTGAGCATGTGTGTATGCAAGTGTGTGTGTGTGTGCATGTCTGTGTGTTTGCAATCAGCACTGCGCAAAAACAAAGAGACCTGCACATGCGAGTCCTTTGGGTGACCCATGTTTCCCCTCTTCAACAAAATAATACCTACCACAAAGTAATACCACATACTCACCTAAGCCACCCAACGTCCCCTGTCCGATATCAGCTGCACCATCAAGGATACCTTGAATAATGGACCTGCTGCCTGCCTGATGTCTTAAGTGAGCCTATTATCTCTTTCCCTGTCAGCTTCTGTAACCACTGCAACCCGCCCAACACTTGGACTCCACGTTTTTAACAGATCATATATAGGGTTGGCCAGATCCATGTATACACGGTGTACATATGTATATGGTATTTTTGGCAGGGAAATCACACCAAATATACAGTCATATACGGTGGATATATATGGTTCTGGCCAACTTTAAGCAAATAACACTCTTAGCCTCACTCCCTGTCCCTCCATTATTTCTATCTCCACACCACACCTCCTCTGCCTATCCTCACCCTCCTTCTTCTTACACATCCCCCCTTCCTGCCCTTCTCCCTCTCCATACCTCCTCCACACTCCTACTATCCCCCCTCCTATTTCCCCAAATTTGTAACAATGCACCAAGACACTTTTGATATTTCAAACAGAGACGAGTGCTCACACAACCCTCCTCCACTCTCACCGGCAGCTCTGTTAAAGATGAGGGCGGGGGCGGTTCACTCCACCCTCTTTGGCGGTACAGCAGCATGTAGGCATTGGTAGACACAATCTCAGAGGGCGGGGGAGGAGGCTGCGAGCACATGGTATGTAAGCTATTCTGTCTGTGTGTGTGTGTGTGTGTTTGCATGAACAGCGTGTGAGCGCGGCGAACATAAACTCAGAGGGGTGGACATCAGAAAATAAAAGCCATGAAATATACATGGGCTGGGGAAGAACACAACCTATAAGGGTCTGGATGGGGGTGGGGATGTCTAGATCAAATGTCTGCAGCTGACACACATACACAATGCTGTTTGTTGAGGCACTCAGTTCCTATCTCCTACTGTAGTAACAACAGGCTTGTACCTCCCTTCCCTAAAACCTTGTCATCCCCAGCCAAACCAGAGGCACTCAGTACTTTCAGCAGCATAATAGCTACAAGACCCACGCCATGGTTAACAATCCCTTACCTCCTCATCCTCGGCAGCAGCCTCAGACGCACCCCCTTGTTGTTTCGCAGACCCCCTTCGCCCACCCCCTCCTCTGTTTCCGCCCCTGCCCCCCCTCCCTGCTCCTCTGCCTCCTCTGCCAGATTCTGTCACACAGGCCTCGCTGCCTGGGTGTGCGTGGCCGTTGCCTTGCACGCCAACGCTGGCGCGCTTGCCGCTGCTCTCTCTGGAGGAGGGTGGGGGGGGCTGCACTGACTGTGTGTTCGTGTGTGAGCGTGTGCACATGTTACGTATGCATGTATGTGTGTATGATGCATGTATGTGTGTATGTGTGTGTGTACTTGGGTGTATGCATGATTGTAAGCGCAAGCAACACTAATCCTTGTCACATAAACTTTTGCTGCGCATTTCAGTGGCATGTTCATTCCACTTGAAGCAGTCTCTCCTAGTCTGAAAAGAGGCCTTTGTCACTTATAATGTGAAAAGTGGTTATGAGAGAGTGGTTAAGAGGGGATGGGGGGGGGGGGGGCTTGAAAAACGGGCAAGAGAGGAAGGCTGTAAAAGAGAGGCTCCTATGATCCCTTCATCACTGCAGCACGACTTTAGGGGTGAGTGCTTGTCACTCACTGTGTATGAGTGCATGTCACTCACTGAGTGCATGTCACTGCAGCACAACTTCAGGGGTGAGTGCATGCTTTTCGATCTGCATTGACCTAGCACAGGCCTCACGGCCCTTTTGTTCATTCCCCAGCATTCCCTCCCTCCCTCTCCACAATGCTACACCCTGACCTCACTTCCTCACTCCCACTGTTGCCTTGTAGGGCCTTACACTCCAAAACCTCTGAAAAAGCAGCCACCCTTCTGTACCCATGGTCCACCCATAGTTTACCCATAGTGTCAACCACCCTCCCCTGCCCCACTCCAGCTTACTCTATCCCGTCATACTCCTGCAGTCCCTGTGCTTCTCTAGCTTACTCTCACCTCCTCGCTATCGCTGTCTTCTAGTGTCTGGAACTCCAAGTCCTCTGACGATGCGGCGGTGCCCCCCTTTCTGCCGCCCCCCCCGCGTTTGCTCAAGCGCCCCCCCTTGGGCTTGCTGGCAGCTACAAAAGGGAGAGGTTTGGGAGTGCGTACATTCAGTGGGTTAACGCCTACGTGTGTGTATGTTTGTATGGTGTAAAGAAGACACATGTAGCAGCTCTGACATCGATCCTCGTTTGTGTACAGGTGCACGCGTTACAAGAGACGCATGGCTGATACGCACGGCGTTGGGACGGCTGATGTAGCAAAATCAGTGTTGTGCTTTCTCTGCAGGCTTCCATGCACTCGTGCATGTTGGGACGGCTGATGTAGCAAAATCAGTGTTGTGCTTTTTTCTGCAGGCGTCCATGCGCTCGTGCATGAATGCATGAACGAACCACTTCTTGTGGACCTGGCTCTCTTCACCCCAGCAGATGGCTCTCCCATATACACAAATGCAATCCCCTGCCAACGTACACACTCATGAGCTCTATAACAAGCACACACGCTACGTACCTGCTGCGCCTGCGGCCGTGCTGCTTGAGCTACCATGGTCGCTGGGATCTCCTAGGGGGAAGCTACCTAGCTGGGTCACGGTCTCATCGTCGTAACGCCACCACATGCCAGCAGCGTCCTTGATGTGAGCGACTGTGCGGAGCAGAGTGCGTGTGTGTGAGCGTGTGTATGAGTGTGTGTGCGTGTGTGTGTGTGTGTGTGTGCGTGTGTGTGTGTGCATGTGTGTGTGTGTGTGTGAGAAAGCGTGTATGCTTTGGGCGCCTTGCATTGCAGCCCATCACATGCCAGCAACGTCCTTGATGCGAGGGACTGTCGGAATTAGAGTGCGCGGGCATGCGTAAGTATGCAAGTATGCATGGTTTAGCGTGTGGCACTGCATGCCAAGTAGGCCTTCATATGAGCGAGGGTGCAAAAGGGTAAGTTGTCACAAACATGCATAGCTGGCACTCAACCCAAGTTGAATGAGCAAGCCTCACGATTGCAAACGTCCACAAGAACATACACCCTCAAATAACTGCGTTCTGGACTGGATAGGCGCAGCTATCAAATCTTCCATGCTCACAACCACCGTACCCAGCACACACGCACATACATATGTACGTGTGCACGCACAAACACACACACGCACTTTGACACGCACTTACACACACACACACGCACACACACATGAATACCCCCACTCACCGTAGTGGCCATGGCTTGCACTGGAGCCTTTGTGGATGAGTACTGCTGCCAGGTCGTAGGTGCCGACCGGCTGCCCGTCTGAACCTGTGACCATGCTGGTGTGCCCCGTGTCTTGAGCCACAGACGCCATGACCACGCCCATGTCCAGCTCCAAGGGGAAGGCAAACTTGTTGCTGGCCTTGGCTTTGGTCATGGTCTGTGTGTGAAGAGGTATAATGTGAATGCAAGCGGAGTGATTGTGCCACTGTGCGTGAGAGTGTGTATTGTATGCGTGTGTGTGTGCGCGCATGTGTGTGTGTGTGTGCGTGTGTGCATGCGTGTACATGTGAGTGGTGCCATGAGGAATACAAGCGTGCTTTGCCGTCTTGCGCTGCTCTACAAGTGGGAGAAAACATTTGGAGAGTAACAATTAAGAGAGCCTCAGAGTTATCATGTTAGTGAGCACGAGCAGCACACACACACACACACACACACACACACACCTAGCTGATTACTATCAAGCGACACACACATGTGTATAGCGCTCATGCACATGCATACACGGACACAAGCACACGCTCAAAGAAAATACGCAGGCAAAAAGACAAGCGCATGACACTCACACACACCTCTAGGTCGAACACAAAGCGGTTGAGCTGCAGGCACAAGTACGGAGGCAGCGTGCGCAGGACCATTTGCCGGATGGCATCCACTTTGCACTGGCAGGATTCACAGGCGTACTGGTTGGCCCCCTCCAACATCTCAGCTTCCAAAGCCGTGACCTGCGTGCGTGCACGCACATGCAGAGCTTGGATGCTTTGAATGCTTGGAGTCATAAAGCGGCAGGAGGAGAAGAAACAGAGCGCAGTCTTTTGATTGCACTGGCACAGACTGTAAGCCCACTATTACCCATCATGCTATGCCGTGCACAACAGAGCTCGTGCACTAACACGGATATGAAGTGAAGAACTTGAGAACGTGATCAGAAGCAGCTTAAGTCACAATTCATTTATGGCTTTCACTTACCTCAGCATGCCACAACAAGCACGCAGCAAAATGCGAGGGGACAACGAGACCGGGTAGAAGGTCGTAGAGTTCTTTGCATCAGACGGACGGCTGTGCAAGTGTGCACGGAATGAGGCCCATGCTTTGGCAGAGGGCTCTTCATACACTCCCCTACTCATGCGCAGTTCAACATGCATGAGTCATGCGCATTTGCGGACTCACCAGGCTGGGCAGTAGGCCGGTGTAGCCCTTGACTTGGAGGGGCAGCTCGTAGAAGTCGGTGGAGTTTTGGGAGCTCTCGGACTGTCGGTTGCATTTCTGAGGGCACGTGTGAGTGAAATGACGTTAGTGTGAAAGGAGGGCACGCAGCGGCATGAGTGCGAGCAGCTGACACATGAGAGAGAAATAACGCGCAGGCCCTAATTTATACATGAGAGAGAAATAGCGCCTAGGCGATGTATACAAGAGAGAGAAATAACGCGTAGGCCCTGATTAATAGTGGTATGAGCATGAGATGCATCATAGCAATGCCAGCTCTCTGAAGATACGCTGAGACTGGCAACAGGCTTCTACGCAAAACATGTGCTGCCAGGGCCAAGCAAGCATCACATAGCCAACATAGAGCGATGCAATACATTTGCTTGCTTGTCCACTTGAACACGCACACATGCATACGGGCACAAACGGACATGCTCGAACCAAAACATACCTGCATCCCATTTGATCCCCCCACTGTACCTACCTTGCATGTGGTGCACCAGGAGAAGGTGCCCCGGAACAGACGAGGCACCACCTGGGCGATGCCCTGCATTGGCACATGATTGGTATGCACACATTGCGACCACATTAGCACGTTACGCACGCAGGGTCGGCCAGAAGAATCGTACGTATACATACGCTCACCGTACATGTCAAGATCTCTCTGCCAAAACACTGCATATACATACGCAAACCGTACATTTCAAGATCTCCCTGCCGAAAACACCTTACGTACACCACATGTATGTGTACCTACGTAAATAGTTCTGGCCAACTTGAACAAACACGGGAGCATCATGTATGCAATCAATCAAGGAAGCACCAGCTCTGAGCTACACCTTAGTTTGCAAGGAAATTGCAGGTGCGGAATGAAGCTGAGGAACTCGCGAGTGCAGGAAGTTTAGATGCAGTCTACCTACTAGTACAGTGCTTAACTCTAACTTAACTACCTGATTGCTGGATCGTTTAAAAATATCCTCCAGCTTGTTCAGCAGGAGCTTAAAGAACTCTTGGCAGTCCTGCATAGATGTGTCAGCAATACAAGGAAAACGTGCTAGCATTCTTGCGAACAAACAGCTTATTTCCATCAAATCACAGGTACATGAGTGTTGATGTGCGGATGAACTATGTTTGCATGATATAGTACATGTGTGTGCATGTATATGTATGTGCGTGTATGTGTGTGCATTGTGTGTGTGCTATTTGATGCTAAATGCTACCTCCTGAATGGCTGTACTCAAACAACTCAGACGTGCATCCATGAGAATGAGAGAGAGAGAGAGAGAGAGACATACACACATACACAAACGCACCTGCTGCGTGCTGTGGTCCAGGTTTAGGCATTTGGCGAACGCTGAGGGGTCTGCGCTGCGCTGCGGACCGAAAGCCAGGGCGAGGAACAGGGAGCGCAGTTGCAGCACGACTTTATGGTCTGCAGCGGGGGGCTGCACCTCAAACAGTGCACGCCTGAAGCTTGGGATCATGAACAGGCATTGCAGCGCGGTGTTCACGTAGCAGGTGTTGCCCAGGTTGTTGAGGCCGCAGGGCAGCTGCTCCTCCTGCACAGATGTGCAAACACAGATACAAAGTAGAACAAGGGGGATGGGGGTGGGATCCAGGGCGTGTGTGCGCGGGCACGAGATTGACAAGACAGAGGAGCAAACAAAACGCCTACCTACCCCGCGCACGTTGACCCGAGGGTCTGCCCCCAGACTGGAGAGGATGCCCATGTCCTTCTGCCACAGTCCTTTCTTCTTGAACCCCGTCTCGGCTGCTGGGACCCATCCGCAAAAGCAATTTGGGTTGGCCTTGTTGTTCCCCCGGCAGGAGCCCTCGCACACGGGCAGCGGCCCAGAAGCTGCGAGCTGCAGTTTTTCATCGGGCTGGATGTTTCGGGAGGTGAGCCTCTCAATTTGCAGTTGAGTAGATTGCAGGGTCAGCTCGTCCGTTTGTTTCTTGCTGCGAGGCATTTTTTCATACTTGTTTATATATTTCTGATTCTAATTCATTCAACTTGCCATACGCTCTGGATCCAGGACAGAGGCAAGTACAAAGATTTCGCCCTGCATGTGCACTAGTAGCCTCTCCAGTATCATCCAGGGATTCAAGGAGAGTGTCTGTGCACCTTCTGCGGTTTGATCACCTGGACGACCAGCAAGCAGAACGCGCGGCAGTTTGCAGATCACCAGCAGAAGTCCGCAAAGCTCGCAAACCTGCGGGTCAGCAACTGTGCCAGCAACATTGTGATAACTGCTGGGCAACCAAGCCTGATGAGGCTGCAGTGTTCCTGCAGCACGTGCAGCAAGCCACAGCAGGAGTGGCCACAACGGTCCTAGGACAAGGTGTTGAGTTGTCGCTTATTGAGCTCGCAAGCGGCACCTCAGCAAATAGGCGACGAGGCGCCACTACTTGCAGCATCACCCTCCACAGCAGATGATGCCGCCGCCCTGGACCAGGAGGTGGAGGACCCGGCAGCGTTCCTGCCTGACTTGCAGTCCTCGCTGCGCTGGGAGTGCTGGGTGCTTAAAAACTATGACGTATTCAAAGGTCGCTTTCCCTAGGTGCGTGTGGCATAATGGTTTGCCACACTAATTATACTTGCCAAGTGCTATGCGCATTGCTATGCGATACTAATAGTGTTGCAGCAGCACGAAAAAACAATAACGCGAAATTGGCAGGGAATTACAGGGATATTAGGCTATTTGAGGACAGATAAGATTGAGGACTGGGTGCATGGCTGAATTATCTCAAACCTGACGCTGCTGCTTAATACACGAGTCAAGATCCACACGCTCCCCAACTTATCTAAAGGTGGCAAACTTATGCTTAATTATAGAAATAGTAGCACTCACCGCATCCGTAAAAATTGACCACGCCGCATCTTTAAAAATGAACAATAGTGCGCTTTTAATATTGCAAGCCTACTTTTTAGCAAAGTTAGCTGGAACCAATCACGTGAACCTTTTGCGCTGTCCTTAATCGCGAGGAGGGGCGAGGTTCCTGCGTTGTATGATAAAGAGGCACGGAAAATAAAGGAAACCTTTTTAGCTTACTCTCCTTCAGTAATGCAGAAACATTCATATAACAAAAAATTGAATTGCCTCATATGCAGAATGATGGCGGAGTGGCTCTGTTGAAGCACTTGAGCTGATGCGGCGTCTCTTAGCAATTTCTTAAAGCGTCACCTTTGTCAGCCTGTGCATTTTTGATTGAGAGTAATATCCAAAAAAAAACATGTTATTGTACAACGACTAAATTAGATTGGATGCTGGGAGTGTGCAGTTTATATGTTGAGTTTCTGCGCAGATAAAACATAGCTACTTGGCATTCTGGGGCATTTCTCTGCTTGCGTTCAACTTATGCTGGCTGCTGTGCCCCCGGGCGTCCGTGGATCTGCATTCCATTAGATAATGCTTGCCCTTTCTGGGTTGCGTTTTCGTCTCCACCCTTTTCTTCGATTTTGCACTGGCTGAGTCCAGTGTCCCCCTCTTTGCAAACCGGTGCAATTTGTTTGTATGTTCTCACCAACGGCAAGGGTGGAGCTCTCCCTTTCAGTGTGGAGCAAAAGATCTCCCGCCAGTATGAGGGCATGTCCGTTTGACTGAAATCAAATGTTGGCTCACACCTACAAAATCATAGAGCATGTATGAGCTTGTCTTTTGACAGGACAGCAAAGCAAGCAAACCCAGCAGCACACAGCAAAGTGCTGCTCAGTGCAACCACATAGGAGGCCCACCAATCTGCCCCATCTACCAGAAGCTAGACAGCACCTACTACATGCTGTCAGGCTGGCTGCGCAGCATCCCATTAAATAAAATGATTGTTTAAAGAAATAACGTTGCTGGACAAAGGATTATAAAAGCCATCAAGAAGGTACACAGGGTGCATGCCTGCTAGCACACACAAGCGTAGGCAGTCGTGGAAAAATGGTACAACAAGGCATCGTACCCCGTCTTTCAGAAGAGACACAGATAGGAATGATTCCAACCTGACTATTACCTTCCAATCTCAATGCACAACAGCGATGGAAATTTAGCAAGCCAGATGCAATCATAGTTCCTCCGACCCAGCAACCACGCCCCAAACAAAACCCAACAAGCACGTATCAAAGTAGGTCTGCCAATAATGCAAGAAGAGCTACCCATGATAACCTAGCAGATGGCGCTGCCAATCCTTACCCCCGGCTATGAAACCAAGAGACAAACAACCAAACACACACGATATACATGTAATCGAAATTAAGTACTGTGTAGACACTTTCACTACTCAATAAGCAGAAAAGGCACGAGAACAACATAAGCTTATGCGGACACCGTTAAACCCTTCACACCATCCTGCTAGGAGCAACAGGCACCATCTACAGCAGCCACGCAAGGAACCCACTCCACAGTCTTGGAGTTACTGGTCAACATGCCACAGCACTCATGGAAAAATAAGCCTACATGTGATCAGATCCGCAACAAAAATCAGACAGATGAGACGAGGCATCGAGCGAACACAACCCCCACAAAATATGAGCAATACTCATGGTGGTGTGCAGGCTTCGGCCTCCCAACCACCTGATCCCCACTGAAAAGCTCCTCTTATATTATGTTCCAGGTAGGATGTTGTGTGTTTCTGCATCCATTGGGTGGTGCAGAACACAAAACACTCTTTTCCATGCCAGTACTAGTGTTTACACTATCTGCGTCTCTTCTTTTCTTTCTTTCTTGGCATGCTGTTAAACCTTGTAAATGTCTTGTGATGTCAACAAGACGTCCGCCCTGGTGGCGATTGAGCTTCATTTCTCACAACCCGCCTGTTTAATGTTTCTCCTATGCCTATATAATGCAAATATATGCCTTGGTTGGCTGTCCATTTAGCTTCTCCGCCGCTGTAATTATTGAGACAACTGCACATAAATTCCGTCTCTAGGATTCACAAGAAGCTGGCGTTTGAAACGGCGAGGACCACGAGATCTCTAGAAGTGGGGGGTGGGGGGGATTTTAAGGTGATTATTATGCAAATGCTGTCCGTCTGCGCCAGGAACCAAACCGCTTTTCCATCGGTATCTGGCTTCGTGTCCAAACGGGTGAATCCTACTTTTTGTGAAGAGCGCAGGTGATATCCGATTCAGGAAATCTTCAGTCCAGCTTCTCCCACACCCTTACAGCACTCCAGGGGGGCCAATACTTCCATCACCGTATCGTGAGTCTGTGCGGTGAAGTTCTCGACGACCTACTTCTTTTTTTGGACAGTTTCTTAAAATTCAGTGTCTTCTCCGCCGTCTCTCGTTTTTAGATCATTCCCTTCCACCATATCGCAGGAGTTATTTCCTCGTAAAATCTATCACCTTTTGAAGACCAAAGCATAGGAACATATATTTCTTCGCGACCGTAAAGTCTTGTCAGATTGATATCTCCGTGAAATGCATTTTCGTCGACTGTGACCGCTGCAAAAGCAAAAATGTGGGAATGAGACTTTCCATTGCTTTATATTTACTTTCAGCAGGCACCAGTGCAACAGTGCACACACCACTCCGTCTCTGCACTTGCCACAGTCTTTCTAGGGGGCCAGGTCTCATGATGTTCCGTCCTGTCTTGACCGTGTTTTGCCATTTTAGGTCAACATCCAGACTAACGTACAGCTCAGCTTTGCGCCAAGTGATGTGTCTACAATTGGCGCAATATCACGAACCCATGTAGAGGCAGCAACCCAAATTGCCGTTTCGGGGTACCGGGGGCAAGCCCTACGGAAGCGACTTGAACAGGCAGACCCTAAAACAAGGGTATTGTTCAAGGTACGCACACTTTATTGCAGCATTATGTTTTAGGACACAGGTTCAGGTCAGCTATCAAATTTTGGAACAGGATGGTTGATTCAAACAGCAATACTTTACGCAATGTTATGAAAGCAGATATTTCCCTTGGGAATTCTAGTGCTTCTTATTGTTAGACTAGACAGATGAAGAATGCTTTTGGTGATTTGCAGAATGGCACTGTTTACAGAAGTGACTTATTTCAATGCAGGAAGCTGAATATTTCCAAATTTGCGCATAGACTTGAGATTCAGGCATCAGGCAGTTTGGAGAGAGGCACATGGTCAAGATCCTTGCTCTTGTTTAAAAAAGTCTGTGGCTTATCACAACTGGTTTGCTCTGCCTGAGAGACCGGTTTCTGATGCACGTGCACCATTTGTCTTGCCGGAGTATTTGAAGATGGCTCTGAGCAAAAGTGTCAT
>Ga0307968_1000181_pt1 | contig 39840 bp, 60 predicted proteins | sample OrgLakmetagen650_FD_201834 | JGI IMG/M metagenome (GOLD analysis project Ga0307968, IMG submission 201834) | Saline water microbial communities from Organic Lake, Antarctica - #650 | ecosystem: Environmental > Aquatic > Non-marine Saline and Alkaline > Saline | place: Antarctica: Organic Lake...
CTACCTTGATGTTTTTTCCCTCCTGGAATAAAAGTATGACCACAAGTCCCTACACATCGCTCTACCGCGGATTCCTGCACATTTGCGAATTCTTGGGCTCCATACCATCACACCACCAACCCCAATATGCTGAAGTACCCTTCTGGAACAATATAAAAACGCCCCTTCCCAAACACACTTGGGAAGTGCACATCATTGCCGTATGGATTACTGAAGGCAGAAATTGCCTCGATGCTTGCAACAAAAGCTGGCTGAAAGAACTTGCCAAAGAAACTGCTGAGACAAAGTGGGAAATCAATTACATTCATAACGACCCCTACCCCTCTGCACTTAGCACTGAAGAGACTCCTGGCCTTGATAAAATAAGGAAACTACCCAATGACCTTTGTCAAACCCCACAAGTCCCTCAAGATAAAGATAGTACCCTGGACCCACCTCAGAGCTCTGACGAAGCAACCCAACACAGCTCCAACCAAACCTGTTCCGTAAATACAAGATGGGCAGGACTGGACCTACACTGATAGCAGTCTTAAAAAACACGAAGAAGGGCAAGAAACAGGATCAGGTGTATACCACCCTTGCTTTAACATATTCCATAACTTGAACTTAAGAAGCGTAGGTATAGCCATTACCATCTCACGTGCAGAGCTAGCAGCTATAGCAGCCGCAATCATTAACGGATACTCCATATAGCCACAGATAGCCTAACCTCAATGCACCAAGTTTAAAAACAGCTCTCACACCCAAACCTCCACCGCCACCACATCCAGGAAGATGTCCTCCAATCCATTGCCAAAGCAATCCACCAGTCACCATCGCCCATTCATTTCCACAAAGTCAAATCTTACGCAGGTATTATAGGCAATGAATATGCTGACGCTCTTGATAGAACATCAATTACAACCTATTCTGACGTTGCGGATACCTTTATAAAAACAGCCGGCCCTACGGGGAACCCCTTCTACAACATCTACTGGCTTGCAAAAGAATACAAAGAACATTGCATCATACAAAAACACCCAAACACAGCCCAGTCACGTACCTCAAGGCTTTGACACCTATTCAATTACCATGAAGCCTTGCAAGCACACATGCACCCCCTCCATAAACTAAAAAATGCCACTACCTTAGCAACCTACCATGAATAATCCACAGGCCCTTATCAAATATGGCAAAGGAGCCGCTAGCAATCCTAAACTAACAACATCCTACGTCCCTGTTAAAACCAAGTGCATCATTATGAAGTACAGAACAGAAATCCTGTACAACCAAGAGCATGCGGTATGGTTTAAGCACTCAACAAGCCTAACTTGGCTTGCCCCCTCTGCCCTCAACTAGACAGTGCCCTGCATATACATTCTGCATGCCAACACACACAATTAAGAAATATGGTCACTGAGAGACCAACTTAGCATGCAGTATGATTTTCAAAGCCATCAGCAAGACAGGCTCCCTAGGATCCTGCTTTGTCTGCATGGATTTAGGTACAGCGAACGGCTGGCTGTGCAAAATCTTCAGTTTCTTGATACAGCTGAAACTAGTAGGATTATACCAAAGTGGCTCTTTCCACCCTGCTTCTCAGACGAAATAGGTCTACCTCCAGCCGTCCGGATGCTGTACTGGTTGCTCCCATCTCCGCGAAAACTAAAAAGCAACAGACTAGCCATGAAGGAGGGTGGGTTCATAGAAGTGGCAGGGGGGAATTGAGGGAGACCAGGGGCACCTCAATAGCACCGCCAGCCATTAGCAGATCCACCTTCCCCTGACAGCATCGACCCAAAGATCTCAGCGTTCTTCAACGTGACATTAACCTCATCATTGAGATCAAGTATTGTGAGGACACTAGACCGCAGAACCAGCTGAGCGCCGCGCAGGAACAGCATAAAGGGCTCTGCTCCACCCTTCAAGGAGCCTCCGTTACCCTCCACACCATCCTTTTGGAAGTGGGTGGCACCATCTACAATCACACGCTGGAGCCTTTTAAGGAGCTGGGTCTTGATTCTCAAAAAGTTAAGAAACTTGCTCCCAAGCTTCATGTTCATTCTGTCAATTACGCTGCCAAACTTGTCCATACCAGACGTGCCCTTATCGGCACTAATATTAACTCTCAACAGGAGACGGTTTCAGGTCAAGCCTGCAACCTCCTGATCCCCATTGATATTTTCTTTTTCCTTTGGTGGAGGAGTTTTACGGTACCCGGTACCAAAGTGGCGCCTTTCCCTTAATTAATGTGGGGAATGGCTTTTCACTGCCTGCGTACTTTTTCTTTCCCATAATTCTCTCTGGACCCACAAACCTGGATACGGGCATGATCTCGACCAAAGATATTCAGTGAGCAGGCGCTTGAGGGGGTGCCATGGTGCTTTAAGAGCACACACCATCCGTCCTCTAGCACACCATCCAGCTCCTCATGGAAAGGCAATGACGATGCATTGCTGCAAGAGTGAAATTAGATGGTAATGAGACGCAAGTTGAGTACCATACTGTAGTGTTGCAGTGTTGCAAATACAATTTATCCAGGAGGTGCCTAAACAATTATCAAATTTCTGGCAAATATTGGCTTTGCAGGGCCAGCCAAATTACGACATTAGTTGTGAGCTCTTGCACATTTTGGACATTTCAGTATGCCCTCTCTCCCTCTCTCCCTCTCTCCCTCTCTCCCTCTCTCCCTCTCTCTCTCTCTCTCTCTCTCTCATTTCTCTCTCTCTCTCTCTCTCTCTCTCTCTCTCTCTCTCTCTCTCTCTCTCTCTCTCTCTCTTTCTATACATATATATGTACATATAGGCCTTCATTTATGAAGGAATTTGCAACTCCTTTGGTCATCCACATTTGAAATGGCAAAATGTTCCGGGTGAAAGCAGGTGTTTAGTAGGGGTTGAAACCCAACACCTACAGGCTCCAGCTCAAATAGGCAATTAAAGTGACAGCAATACGAGGTCCATATTTTTCAGAAGTGGCCATCTGAGGCCCCAAATGGGGGTAATTTTGAAATGTGAATTGAGTACTAGTCCCCCAGCTGGCTACAATTAAGCTCAGGACCCAGAGGTACTGATAGCATCTAAGCTTGAAAACAGCCAGTTCTGGCGCACATGTCCAATTGCCCTATTTTTCACCATCATTCTCTCATATCTCACCACCCACTGACCTGATTTGTGTCATTTTTATATGAATTGTCAACATTTAAACAAAGAATATCATTGCGACAAAAATGGGGCAAAACGGAGCAGTACTTGGCCAGGTACCCCATTCTGGCCCATTTCCCTTGAAAAAACAGCATAAGGAATACCAAAAAGGGTGGAAAACCAAGTTCCACCAAATCTTGTTTTCAGCATTCCAAACGACTCCTCATCATGTAAAAAGTACTTCTGTCGTGTTTTGATGTGAAATGAAGCCTCGGTTAGGGTGCTTTGGCCCAAAATGTGAAATCTCAGTGCTAAAATTTGAACTGAGATTCTGCCCAGGCCATTGGGGAGGGCCATTTTGCCTTAAATTTTGTAAACCATCTGATTATATTATTTAAACATGGTTTGCATCAAAAACGTCACGTTCCCAGACTTTTGCTCAGATGACCCCATCTGATATTTTTTACTTTATTTTGTACTCAACATTGCCCACATCAGTAGTAATAATTCATTCGCAATACTCCCAGTATGCATTCGTACGGTTGTGCCTTGAACCCTTGAGACACGTACTGGAGAATGGATATCCCTTCAGAGTTAGGATGAAAAGCGCGTGTCAAAGGGAGAAGGAAGCCGTCATGGTTAACCATTTTCCTATGGCAACCAAGATTTCCTGCACGTGTATTACCTGAAAATCTTGGCCACAGAGCGGACAGTCCTGAGCCCAGGTTGGAAGTGTACCCCAACTTTGCTGGATTGAGCGCCAGGAACCCTCCCCTCTTTCACTGAAACGGCAGGCGACTGCTCTGCAATTCTTCGTAACTGGTGCCGGGGCAAAGCCTGAGAAAAGGAAGGATAGGCACATACAATGGCAGAGTTTATTTTGAGGTTTGATCAGCTCAAAACAGTGAGCCCGCCCAAAACTCCATGCTGTGCATACATAACACATAAGTACGTGTTCCTTTCCCAGCAGCACGCAATGTCAAGCGGCAGGGCTTATGGTAATGTCTATCAGAAATCAACCGGGTTGTCACAGGAGTATCATCAGCCAATAATGCAGGCACACCCAATAATGAACTTACCTATCCAAAACCTTTAAAAGGGAGTGCTTTATAAGGCAGACACAGGCAGAAAACTACACAAGGCAGAGTAATAACGACTGTAAATACTTGAATAAAAGCACAATCGACAAAGGAGCCTTCAGTTGTCCACATGACAAAAGGAAGTAATCGTGCAGACCCAAGACGTCAAGAGTTCATAAGCGCTTTCAGCCGTCGACCTTGAACACAAGAGGCGCCCTTCGTTTTCGTTCTGCGACTGCAGCTTGCTCTGCCTGCTGTTCTCTACCGTGGCTCTCCTCTTGCATGCACTGCCTCACCTGAACGTAAGTGCAGTGCAAAAAAACCATATATACATGGGCTCTCCTCTTGCACTGCCTCTCACCTAAGCACGGGTAGTGTTATGCATGAGTCAATAATAGCCCATAATCGTCTCAGAGACCTGAGCAGGTCGGAGGGATTTAGGGGACATACATCACCAGCCGTAGAGCCGCATTTTTACTACAGGCACAGGGAGAAAAATGATGTAAGGCTCAGCTGCGGTTTACCTAATGACAGTTATGAGAGAGCACAAACTTTGCAAACAACACGCACAGAAACCCTAAATTCTACCTACCGTATGGATGTCCACAATCCTAATCGAGCGGTCGTCAGGCAGAGGCTTGTCGCTCCAGCTTGCCGCGGCTGATGCTAGTAGGTTGGCACGTAATATTCGGTCGCTTTCACTTGAATAAGGTCCACTGCAAGTGATAACGTCGCGGCAATGAATTAGCAGCAGAACTCACAAATTAGTTGAACGTCTTGGATATCAAAAATGAGCAGTTCTTCCACGTAACAGCAGCATTTTTGCTAAAGGTTTGTTCATGCGAGAGCGTTTGATTTGGCAATCAATCATCCAACTCCTCATTCGACCTCAATTGCTGGTGGGCTTAACTTGTGCTTTTCCAGGCTCAGACTTACTCGGCTGTCAGTGGGTTCAATGCCTCCAGATCTTTAGGCTGGTCAGGCAGCGACATCTCAGAGGAGCGACAGGAGTCGTGGAACCATTTTAGAGATGCACTGCATCGCAGGCCTTGGCTGCAAGAAAGGAAGGGAAAGGGAAGAAAATCAGTATGCAAGGGTGCTCTATGACGAACATATTGGCCTTGATTTAAGATCAGAGAATCCCCCAAAGATTGACGTTGACCTACAATTTGTAATGGCGAGTGGCTTTCAATATCAAAAGAGTACAATACAGGAAAAAGTCCCCAGGGAAGTTCATAGAGGGCCAGAGTCCTGCTTATAGTTTCGTGATAACACACCCAGCAGAGTGTGACAACCAGGCAGGCCTTTCTCCGTGATTTTTAATGACGTCAGACATTTCAGACCTCGGTTGAAGTGCGGTTGAAAAGGTTGAATCAATCGCAGTTGAAGAACGGTATAAGCTTATGAATCATCTGTGGGATTTATTGACTATAAATAGCCTTGAAACTTTTCAGCCCCACGGTTAATTATTTCAGCTTCTTCAGCTGCATTTTAAATGAGCCAGGAAATTTCTGCGGGGAAGGATCCAGCATCCAGCACTTGAGTTGCAAGTACCGATAAAGGGCCCCACCAACATAGAAAGAGATGGATAACCAATGGATTAATACCTTACCTGAAGCTTGCACGGATAGGGCCGCCACAGGAGGAGCAAGTCACGTGCCTTGCCAAATACCACTGGTTTCCTAGCAACCTAAATGCAAGGAGTGTGAAATCGGCGAGTTGGACAGGGTAAAGCTGAAATATAGCGAGGTTCAGCGAGCCAAGCACACTCACTTTTACTGTTTGTAAGCGTGTTCGGAACCGCAGGTAAACCTAATTGTAGTGCTTCCGCAGGAAAGAGTGCCAAAATATCTGGACGTGGCAGGCTGCGCACACACACGCACACACACGCATACACACGCATACACACGATCACAAATGCACACCTGCGGCCCAATGAAAGGGCTCCTGAGAGCACAGTGGGCTCATCCTCTTGATCCTCAACGCCCATATTGCAATTTTGCCTGCTCAGACGTTGTGTGTGTGCGTGCATGTGTGCATGTGTGTGCGTGTGTGTTGTGTGTGTGTAGTGTGTGTATGTGTGGTGTGTGTGTGTGTGTGTGTGTTGTGTGTGTGCATGTTGTGTGTATGTTGTGTGTGTGTATGTGTGTGTGTGCGCAACGACAATTACCGATTGCGTCTAGACAGCCAGAAATTACCAAGAAAAGTACAAAGATTTTTTATGTAATATTTTGCCCAAAAATTAATTTCATCGCAATGTGAGCTGGATTCTGCCTGATTGCTCTGTTTTGCTGCTTGCCGTTCATTTTGGATGGTGCAAGAGGAAGAAAACTCTCTTCTGAAGCTACTGGCCAAACAGGCAAAAGAGAAGCTGAGCCCACAGAGGGCTCCAAGGAACACCTTCATCCCTGTCCATGATTCTCCAGGCAGGATCTATGCTCCCACCCGTTCACCACATGATTATTATGACTAGAAGCACCCAACATGTCGGGCTCTAAGGCATGCTCTCATACTCACGCGCGAGCGCGTACACACACACACACACACACACACGCACACAAACGCACACAAACACACGCACACACAGACAGACACACACACACACATGCGCACACACACACAAACGCGCACGCACACACACACACACACACACACACACACACACACACACACACACACACACACACACACACACACACACACACAAACACATACACACACATTCACACACACAGATAGACACACACAAACGCACACACACACACACACACACACACTGCAGGTCCTGCAGCGTATAACGTGAACGACAAAGTTGCGCATACGCAACAGCCTGTCTCTGTGTTCGGAACGTCTAGGCGGGAGAATGAGGCACATCGCTACATCAGCAGTCTGCACACGTTACCTGCCGCAAATACACCCGGTCCAGGAACTTACAGGTGTGCAGACTTTGTGTGCCTCCAGCCAAGGCAGTACCGCAGGCAGGCACTTGACAAGGGGAGAACGATGGGAGGAAACAACTGGGTGTAAGAGTGGCCTTAACAATCAATCTGCCCAACCTCCCCCATACCTTCCAAGGAGGAAGTAGGAAGGATTTCCTACTTGTATCTTGTATCCCTCCGCGCCTGCCACCCCCTCCATTCCTTTGCATGTGCAGGGCTCACATGTGCGACCGCTCCTCCCGCTCTCCAAAGAAAGGCTACTCGCCGTCCTGGAGGTTTGGTACAGGCCCCCAACGCGTAGATGAGGCAGCCTCAGGTCCTGCATCCGTTCCGGGACCCATCTATAATGTCCCTGACGGGCTTGACAAGCGAGGCACCGAGTTCGGGCCAGAGGTGAGTCCTCTTAAGCAAAGTATGTAGTGCTAGCAAGCATCATGTGTTCCTTTAGCCACGTACTGTACTGGAGCATAACCTTGTATGGTCCAATGGCTTACCTGAACACAATTTTTAACATCGTCCAACAGCTTTCTACTCAAAAGCTCTTTGCAGATGAGAGCTGAAATGGAAAACGACGCAAGATTAAATGCCCAAATTGCTCACATGCAAAGCATTAACACACACATGCGCACACGCACACAAACACTTTTCTACACAGGGTGGACCCAGCTATGGTATGAAAAGGAGCCGGAGTGACGCCAAGAACGTCTTCATAAGCAAAATGCACTCTGAGTCAGAGCTTCCAGCAGCAGCGCAGCAAGATTATGCAGGTAGTACATGCCTGCCAATTGGCTAATGTTACATTTGGCTGGATTAATCCTGTTGCTTCTGCATACTTGGGCGGCTGTTTACGCTTCAGCATTGAAGTGTCTGAAATTACCTCTATCAGTGTGATCAACCAGCGCATGCTCTCACCCCCCCAGTAACACAATCGCATATCACTTTTTGTGCTCACTCTTAGGATTGGGGCCAAAGTACGATACGAGCAAGTACGAGGTCCTGAAAAGGCAGGCTCCTTCAATCAAGTTTGGAAAGACGGGTCGAGAATCACTGGTATGTGACTGGAATGAGGCCTCGCCACAAGCCAAACTCTTTGGAATAGAAACCAAAATGCTAGCTATATTCCTCGTTCCATTTTTGTTGCTTAAATTTGTAACATGCTTATAACCCTACATGAAGACCCTGACACCAAACCTTGTAACCTAGGCAGTGAGGTTTTATCTACCTTTTCCACAACTAATTGGATGTTACTAGCGCTTGCGCATATGATGCCTTTTTCTCATGATTGGGTGATTGAAGTAGGCCTCTCAGAGCAAAGTGTCTGGCCTGCTCTTCCAATTTTGCTGTTCTGCTTGCTTCTGTTTACACCCAGCTCCCTACACGTATTTCTTATGCTGTCTAAGCTTAGACGGCACAACTGCAAAGCGGGACAAAAAGCAGTCCTTGCCTAGCCATCAGGACCACTTGCACACTTGTGCGCTCTTTGCCTCTTGCCGTGATGAATCACACTAAAGAGCACCTGCTTTTGATCTGGCTGCTCACCTTGCTCAGGATTCCTTGTGGAAAGAGCAGCTGAAAGTCAACCCTGAAAGCACGACTGCCATGCACACCCCTGCTGCAAATTACGACGGTTCAACGCTCTCCAAAAGGGGTACAAAGTTTGGCTCGGGTCCCCGTTCCTATGGAGGCCCTGCAGATAGGGAGCCTGGCTCACCAGGCAAAGGCCCTGGCCCTTACATTGGAAGGTGCGCAAGGCTCAGTACGTTGGGCTAGCCAAAATCACACGTATGACCCTACTCAACCGGTTGAAGATGCCCTGTCGACGATACCATGTGTGCACTGTGTATATCTGTGGAAGCTGCCAACGCTTCTCAAATGGTTTAGGCAAATGATAGTTGTGCTTCTTGCTGAGCTGGATTGCACCACAGATCGTGATGCACGGACGTGATGGATGAGCAGAAAGGCAGCCGCTTGCGTACCTCTAGACAAAACTTGTACTTTCTATATAATACTGGCGAGATCCACACAGAGGCTCTCCTTTCCTGAAAGGTTTCCTGTTGGGCCCTCTGTATTAAATGGAGTTGCCGTGTGCCGTGTCCAAGTCGTCAGTAGCAGGAACGCCAAGCGGCATGAAAGTAAGAATTGTGCTTGCAATGCAGGCTGCACGAGCTCTCTCAGTTGGGAGCACAGAGTCCAGGCCCAGGCGTGTATGGACTTGTCACCGACGGGCCTCGCAACAAAGCAGTTGGCGGATGGATTGGAGACGCACCCAAGCACAGCTTTGGTACAGCACCCCAAACGCAGCCGCTCAAGTAAGAACGACTTGTGCAGTGTCTATGCTTGATTTCAGCATGGCAGCTGTGGCGCAAGGTAGCGGTCGTCAGTGGGTGCATGTTTTTCCTCCTTGGAGGGTCTGACGCTAAGTTGTTGCGGGTGCCCGAAAATCATGTGTCAACCCCCTACAGCCTGAGCTCAGAAACCAATAACATTTGTGGTAATGTTTTGCATACTATAACAAGAAAAGGTCTCGTAGTCAGGTTTTGGCATCCAGGCTAGCTTAATCCTGTTCAATTTAAAATCAGACCAGGCACGGCTCAAGTAGGAGCTGCTGTACTCATTAAAGCTGAAAGGTTTCCCCCACGAACAGAAACGAAGGTGTCCCTGCACACACGTCTGCACACATGTACACAGACACACACATACACACAACATATGAATGCACACACATGCATCAACACACACACGCACAAACACACACATACATGCACGCGCACACGCATGCAGCATCTTCGCCAATTTTGACTTGCATTTGCATTTGCAAAGACACAGAAACAGATGGGCGCAAGTGAAATTAGATACGCAAGGGAGCCCGACTTGACCAGAAACCACAATCATTACTTCTTAAGGAGCTAAGGTGCATGCCCGACTTGACCGGTAACCATATGCTTGTTCCTGTGCATGCCCGACAGGAAAAGCTTGGGCCCTGGCCCAGGTGCTTACAGCCCACATGATGAGCCCCTCTCCCAAGTTCGTACCGCACCCTCCTACAACATGGGTGCCAACCTGCGAACTGACTTCACTGCTCTCAAAGACAAGGAGGTTCCAGGTCCAGGTATGCTTCCCAGGCTGACCAAGCAAGAGGTACAACAAGGACATTGAGATATTTTTGGCGGGCCTGCTAGCATGCTAACCCATTTCGTCCTTATTCGTGTTGACAATTTTAGCAGAGGTGGTCATCTGAGCAAATGTCTAGGAATGTGACTTTCTTGATGTAGATCGTGTTTTTACAATGGAAGAAGGCGGGCGGAAAAGTTTTGGGGTCAACTGGATGTGGGTGGCCTGTTCTGGGAAACATCCTCGAATTTGGCAAAGATCAACCCATTCTGCGCTCACCACGCCCACATTTGGGGTCCAAAGTCATTAGAAACATAAGCCAGGAACTTCTTATATAATAATAAGTAATCGTGGATGTATAAATGCTGGTTTTGAGGGTCCCATTTTCCACCATTTTGCACCCTTTTTGGCTGATTTTTTCTAAGGTAAATGGCTGAAAATGGAGATCTCACCAACCACTGGTCCAAATGACTCCAATCCTTTTGCAATGATGTTTGTTTATTACAAGGACCCCAAAACACTTCAAATCACCCAATTTGGGCCAGTGAGTGATCTGAGTTCTGGCTGTGAAAAGTAGAATCACGCCGCAGGCAATTAGGCGTGCGTGCCGGAGTTTGCACTTTTTACGCTCAAGTGTAGCCAGACGCTCATGTCAAGGGCTATCATTTGGTGCTGAGCTTGAAAAGTGCAAACTCCGGCACGCATACTCTATTCACATATTAAAAACACCCCTTTTGGGACTCTCAGATGACCACCTCTGCAATTTTAGCAGAGCATTAAATCTCCAGGTCACGGTTTGCTTGGTTTATACTACCTATTATATAATCTGTTACAAAGGGGCTCTGCACGCTGCTCATGTGCAGGAGCATATGAAGTTGGAGCTGCAGACGTAGAAGGCCACCGGTGAGCACCAGTTTGGGGATCCTGCCTTTGGTCGGGATCAATCCACAAGGGTTGTCAGTACCCATTCATTAATACAAACAATGAAAGATGTTCGAGTTGCACGGCTCAAATAATCACAGTGGCTCATCTTTGATGGCACAATGCAACTTTCGCATTTCCCCTGTCAACTGCCTCACAGGATGAAGTCCCCAGCCTTTACCCTGGGAGGCAACGATCATCGGGTCAGCCTTGGTAACGGCAACCCTGGCCCCGGTAGGATTCTATTGCTATTGATTTGGTCAGAGCTGCACCAAATTAGGTCGTCCCCATGCATACCCCCCCTTTTTCCCGGCCAAACAGTGTCAACAAAACCAGCCACATCTCCCCAATCACCTCACATTTGGGACTTGAAAGTTGTATTGGGTAGCTAGGTCCTTCCCTTTAAGAAACAGGCAAAAAGACCCAGAGGGTGGCTCGCATTTTGGAAAAAGGGTGGTACATAAATGGACATCATCACTCACACACTGCACCAGTCCGCGCTCTGTTAAATTCACAGGCCTTGATATTTTGGTCCGAAGTTCAATATGAGTTTACAAGAGGTAAAATGTGATGGAAAAAACGCAAATTGCAGCTTGTAACGCTTTATAATGATACATTAAAACCACCGGGCCACCGATTGGCCCCATTTAAGTCCTATGTAATAGCTTAATTGTATCTCTGGAAGCAACAACTGGGCTGAAGTTTGCAACAGGTGTAGAGCGACAAACTTTCTTGCTTTTTGTGAGTGCCTCCCACTTGCAGGCTTTTTAGTAATCCCAATCAACATTACAGTGTGATTGTAGGTATGATGCCCATGAGTGGTATATGGTCACTTAAGTAGCCCAGGTCACACATGTAACAAGGTTTGCGTGTTTCTGCAATGTTGGATGGGAGACAATGCGCTCAATGCCTGAAGCAGAGGTTGATTGGTGCAAAAGTGAAGCAGAAGTTGAATGGTGCGAGCTCAGGAACGCACCTCTTCCCTGCCAGAATGGGTGCAAAATAGGCACCAGACCCCAAATAGCCCCCCAGAATGCCATATTTCTGGCAAATCTTAATGGTATAGATATGAAAACAAGTATGTTGCATTCAGGTGAGGTAGAGGGGGCTTTGACTTGGACAAAGAGCTCATTGACACTGTTTGGGGGGACATATGACATGGGCACGACCAATTGTTTATACTACATTCGACCGTTTGCACTTTCCAGTTACTGTAGAAACGGTATATCAACGCGCACCACGGATGTTTCTGACCCCCTTGTGTTGGTCGGGAGCAATAAATAAATAAATTACAAGGGCCTCGCAAAGCTCGCATTGGGGTTCAATAATTGAACTAAGCATGAACGGGGACAGGCCGGGAAAGCCTCCCAAGCCGCCCCTCAAGGCCCCCAAGGGGCACAGCTTGGAATTGCAGAATTTTTCAAGCCGAGTAACTAGACAGCAAGCGAATGAAAAGAAGGCAGCAGTGGGAGGCAGCAAAGGTACATGCAGAACGTGTTGCAGGGGACAGGGCAACACAGGCAGGGTAATTGAGGAAGCCAGATAGGCCTTCTAAGCTGGCTTCAGGCATGAGCAGGGGGGCTGGCCCTCTCTTGGGGAGGAAGGACACCAAGAGGAAGGGTGCCTTCAATCCCTTCACATGCGCACACACACGTACGCGCACGCAAATACAGGGGGTGTGTTGAGTTCATGCACGTACGGTAAATACCTAATTTTATATTATTTTCTGGTTGGCCCTACTCCAGGTTGCTGTGATATGAGGTACATCGGACTTCATGCCTGAGCAAAGGAACTTTGCTGTCAGAGCTGCACACATCTTTGCTTCTTTAACACAGTGCTACATCTCCCTTGAGGAGCAGCCTACATATAGATATATGAGTCGCGTTCCTTCTCTCTTGACGTCCTGCACCCATTTAAAATGACTACTCAGGTGCGTACAACTGTAGTGAACAGCCTGCTTCTAGGGAGGGCTCACCCAACAAGATGCGAGGATACACTTTTGGCACTCGCGAGCGCACAGTGGACGCAAAATCCACTGTAGGCGTCAGATGCCATGGACCTCTTGCTTCTCAGGTGAGTTTGTGACTTGAGGAAAAGGTGTGTACATAAATGCAGCAGCCTAGGGTAGACACATCATTTTAGGCCACACAGGTGCATGGACTGCAAGGGGGACGTTACCTGTATCAGGATGCAAAAACCAAGGAGGGCACCCCTGACCTTTTGTAGATATGTATTGCACTGTGAGCAGTTTGCTGCTACCATAACTAATTTGTAACCTGGAATACTTATTGATGTTCCCAGGAAACGCTTGGCTTATCAAGTCCTGGACCAGGTGGGATTGATGAAGTTGCTTCAACCTTAAGTTAATATTGCACTCATAAGCGAGGGGCACGCTTGAGCAACTAGTCTTTCTTGTGTAGCATCAAAAAGAATGTCATTCCAGTGTATGCATCACATGTAGAACGCAGGACGTAGATGTGCTTTGCGGTAACACCGAGCCGGATAAGAGCGTTAAACAGCCTCTAACCTTTGCACGTAGGCATGTACGATGTGCGTGAAACCCAGGACAAGCTCAGCCCGAAAAAGAGGGTGCCAGACATCAGGTTCGGTATGGCCTCACGAGAGGGCCCTAAAGTGTTCATCAGCAAATTGCATTCTGAGACGGAGGGGCACGGAGTTGACTCTCCAGGTCCTGGAGCCTATGATGCCAACCAGGTCGAGCTAGCCAAGGTAAGGGGGAAACAGCTGGTGCCGGGGGTGAAGAGTCCTTCTTTTTCATAACTGCTGCAAAATACTTTACACAAACCTGCACCAAAGTTTCTTCTATGTCCCAACATCCTGCTTATTGCTCGTGTGTGATGCTTTCCTGTTTTTTTCCTTTGCAGGTAACATCGAAGTATCCTCGAGGGCCAACTGCTACATTTAGTACATCAAAACGGCTTTAAAGTAAAGAGGCGTCTGACTTTCTATATTTATTTCCATCAAAGTATCTTCAGGTGTGACTGCCTAAATGCATTACGTTTAAAATGACAAACAATTGATTGCAGCTTATATCTCCACTTTTTTTCCGTACATGTATTTCGTATATCACGCACAAGCGCAAGATAGCAATGCTTTTTACTACACAGTCCAACATTAAATATCTAGCTGAGTGCAGTTTTGTTTTGAGCTTTCACATAACTACTTTGGTAAAGAAATAAAGCCAGGTCCTTGCGGTGCACCCGCGATTGACGTAAGCTAGGCGGACGCCTGATTGGACCATGCTATTCAATCCCAGCCATCATTCCAACAAGGCCGAAGGCATAATCAGAGAACCAAAGCAAATGCAAAAGTGCAGTCTGCAATTGAAGCTGGGCACCGTGTTTTTAACGAAGGGGTTACAAAGGTTAAACAAAAGTTAGCTAAGCCACCAATTAAGTAAATGCAACGTTAGGGTTGCAAGTGTGCGCAAAGAGACCACTATGATGGGGTGCAAGTCCCCCCGTTCCTTAAAGAAATAGGAAGGTGCCAAAGTGGCATCCAACCACCGGAACTGGTTCGGTCCTTTTGGCCTAGTGCTTCTGTAACACTACATTTGGTATCGAACCCTAACGTTGCAGAAAATGTGTGATGTTTAGCAAGAAGGGGTAATTGGTGCATCTCAGCCAGTGCAAAGTCAAATACCATAAGAGTATATGTGCTGACGCGTAGATCCTAGGATCCTCTCTCCAATCCTCTGAAGATATCATCTCCTTACCTTGGTGTGGTCGCTAAATGATCGCTACTTATATAATCTTTACTCCGAGTCACGCCTTCTATTGGGCAGAGTTCATAATTGTTTTTGGTGGGGCTCCGGCTATTGTGACCAGATAGGTAAATTCGTAGCAATTACTGTGCACTCCGTGAACTGTGCTGCTAAACTTGTCCATACTAGACGTGCCCTTTCCAGTACTGTTATCAACTCTCATCAGGAGCCGGTTTCAGGCCAAGCCTGCAACCCTCTTGATCCCCATTGATTTTTCCTTTCCTTTTCGCGGTGGAGGAGCAATACGGTACTCGGTACCAAAGTGGCTCCTTTTCCTTAATTAATGTGGGGTGGCTTTCACTGCCTGCGTAGATTTTTCTTTTTCTTTTCCAATTATTTGACACTTTCTTCTGGCCTATTGGATGGCCAGAGGGTATGGATCAAAATTAACAATTTTTATACTGATATTTATGTTCCAGATGAGCCATCTTGTCGCAGCTGCAATAAAACTGAAGCGGAAGACATCAGTAAAGTAAAATAATGCCATGGTGTGAACACTTTCGGTGCTGATCAGGAAAGAACACTGTTATGGGTTGAGCCATACAGCATCCCACCTGTCAGATGAAGGAGAGAAAAACGCAAAGAACAGGTCTCATGATCAGAGTAAGCAAAAAGCATTGAGAGATCGGTGCACACATTGCTGCACACACTGGGTGACTGCAGAAGACATCAGTGCTTTCTAACTTGATTGGCTTAATCTGTGACTTCTTAACTTGATCGCTCCAGTTGGGAGAGAGCAGTTATGCGAGCTCAGCTGTTTTGCTGTTGGCGGAGGCATGTTTTGTTACATAATCCATGGTCTGGCAGTGGCATATGACGATAAATGAAAAAGATTACAATGATTAAGTGCAGTGGTGGGTAGTAGTTCAAGGGGCACAGAAGTTTGGGTGCAGTAATATGAAGAAAGAAAAAGGCAGCTGTATAACTAAGCTAAGCTAATGAATTACCTATACAATCTATGTTCCTGCTGCTGTAAGCTTCTAGCATTAATCTGTATTCTGTACTAACGCTACGCCCTGCAGTACCCAATGACTTGGGTGCTCTTGGGATGCTAAGTCTGCCTCAAAAACAAGTCCAACGCCCATAGCATTGCGCCGCGCCTGTATGCATGTGTGTGTGCGTTTGTGTGCTTAAACACATGCGGCAGTGATCTCCAGCCTCTAAAGGAAAAGTGGAGTTAAGCACATTTTGGCATCCATCCAGCAAACAAGCATTTCCTTCTTTTGATGCAGATGCACCAGCCCAGAAAGGAAAGGTAGGCACAAGACCGTGGCAGGCACACCACACCTGTGTGACATAAACAGGTGCCCGGAAGGTGTTGGCCAGCTTGAGCTTGTTGGCCTCGATGGGCACAATTTGTAGGATGGGTAGCTCCGTGACAAGGATCTTCGGGTCCTGGCGTGTGAGGTGGCTGTGCACATGATCCCAGCCTGCGCCCTCAAGGTACATGCCACTCACGTAGCACCCGTACTTAGGCTTCTCAGGCACTTGACTGGCTTCAGTGTACCTGTGAGGGAGAGCGGACATGTGACAGAGGCATGGTAACAGGGGAATGATGAGCCTGCTTGTGGGCGAGATAGTCTCACATATGCAAACGGAACGAGTGCCAAGGCCTGACCGAACCGACTTTTCATGCAAGTACCCTTAACAATTCCATGAATTGACGGGTGCTGACTCTCGGTGGTCCACATTTTCCTCCACCCCCTCCCTCACCTTATAGTTGTGCATATTTATGTCAACGCACGTGTGCACTCACTTTGTAACCTTGGTGTACAGAGTGCTGCGATCCAGAGGCCAGCCCTTATCCCGACAGGCTGCCTGCACCAGTGCTGCGATGTATGTCTCTGGTATATGCAGCCCGCTAAGCCACATGACCTTTGGCTCCCCGTTTTCTGCCCAGTCCTTGTACTGCCGATAGCGGCGCTGGAACCATAGCATCCAGCTGCCCAGTGGCTTCTCAGTGGCTGGATTCTGTGTGTGTATGTGTGTGTGTGTGTGTGTGTGTGAGAGAGAGAGAGAGAGAGAGAGAGAGAGAGCTAGTGTGTGCCTAAGTGCGTGCTCTTCAAGGCAAGGGGTAAGGCTTTTAAGGCAAAAGAACGAGAAAACTAATTAGACCCAGCGTTAGCAGGTGCTGACTCAACAGGTAGCTAAAGCTTGAGCATACTGCACCACGTACCAAGCGGGCCCACATCACTGGCAGCTTGCCATTAAAGAGTGAGGTCGACAGGTCCTCCAGGGCACTGCTGAATCCAATGTCACCCACCAGCGCTCGCTGGAGATCCTTCAGGCTTTGAGACATGACCTGTGGGGACGACAAAAAGCAGCACAAGGCACTTTTAGTAAGCTCTTGCATTTTGCGGTTTGATTTTGCAATGTACTCTTCCTTTTCTTTAGGAACAGGACAATTTTGTACACCTAGAATTAAACAAACATGTAATTTTCTTCCCCACATGCCACGATTACAGTCTTATTGCTCTGGCACTCTTCTTTGGCACTCTTCTTCATCAGCCTCTAACCGCTTCTTCGTTAACTCAAAAACAAGCTGTCCCAGTCGAAATTAAAAGCATGGCTCTTCTCCCACTTACCACAAGCACACTGTTCCATCGCTCCAGCTCCTGGATAAGCACCACTTGCGTGGGACTTGGAATACCGATGTCCTTCTTTAGAAGCGGCAAGTCAAAGGGTTGAGGAATTTTAGTCTGGATGTCCCTCGCCACTCCGGAAATGAAATCCTCCCGGGAAATGCCCTGCATGACGCAAAAAGTCGAGGCATGTGCAAGTCACGTTAGTGGTCAACAGACCGTGCGAGTCACGTTAGTGGTCAACAGACCGGAGAAAAGGTGGTGCCAAGCTGACATTTTGGAACCCACATCATACGCAGGCAGACTGATAGGATTTAAAATCTGAACTGAGAAACTAATTGGACTAATGCAAGACTAGAACAGCAAATTGTGGACCCTTTTGCGGTCGTCTTCACGGTAGCATTCAGGATTGTTCCCTTGCTGTTTAGGATTGCGCTCTGCATTTTAGGCACGTCCCAGCCTCTTTTCAGACACGGCAAATAGATCAAAGATGAATGATGCACTTACCTACCTTTCCCCCAAGCACATCGCGTCAAGACAAATTCAAAGCAATGCACTGCAAGACAGCCACAGGCATACCACGTACCGCGCCAATGCTGCCACTCCGTGGTTGCAAATCCATGAGGTCTGCCCAGATGGCCTTTGTGGCATTGGTGTAGTACGAAATGTCGGCATTGCTGTGCAGCCCAAAGATCTCTGGTGTTTGCACAAGGGGCAGTGAGTTGATGGCCTCTACATACACCTCACGCGGACCTGAGGAAAAGGCAGACATTGGAAAGATGTAGTGTGTGAAACCTCTGACAGGAGAGTGCAAGACATTTGTTACTGCTTGTGGATTAATGGCAAAAGGTTTTGAGGATAGTGGCCTTGTGTTTTCATCTTACAACAGCAGAAGAAAAGATTAAAGGTTACCACATTCCACAGTGCACTTGCTGCAAAGCCACAAGACAGAGCTGAGGCCTTCAGCAACCCACCAGCGGGCGGCACGGCAATGTTCACATCCTTGTGCTGGAAAAAGCTGAAGGGCTGGAAGGTGTCAAAAAGGAAGTCGCCCATGTACTCGTCCAGGTACGTGGTGAGGATACGGCGGTCGAAACTGTCAGACACACGGCCACCATACATGGCTTCCCCAATGAGGTAGCGCAAGGTGCCCCAGGGGATGTATTCGTCCTGTGTGTATATGTGTGTATGTGTGTGTACGTGTGTGTGTGTGTGTATGTGTGTGTACGTGTGTGTGTGTGTGTGTGTGTGTGTGTGTGTCAGCGTGTGAAGAGTGTACATGATTTTTGCTTTAAAACGAGCTCTCACAAAAATATGAGCGCAACTCAGCTCCACTTGCAAACACGTCTGGCAACAATCCCTGTCAATGATCACTCAGATTCCCGAGAAAAATATTGGATCAGTGTGTTTGAGAGGAGCCCAGGACTCAACGGATAACCTTATGGAAATGTGTGTCAGTGTATTCAAGGCACGTACCTGGTTGATATAAGCCTTGGTAAGGTATGTGGAGATGAGTGCCATGGAAATACGAAAGTCAGTCTCATTGAAGTCGTACGCCACGTTCCAGCCTAGCTTGCCGTACTTCCTTCTCTCCTGTGGCGCAGTAAGCAGGGGGTGAGACGGTGAGAGGCAGCAGAGTGTCAAGAGATTGCACATAGCTGTCGTGTACCAGCATGCAAGCGCGCTTTTCCAAATATTACCTCGCACCAGAGGTTGCAGAGAGCATATATGCAGGGAACAACTCAAGATAGTTATCAATGCAGGCACCATCCATGCATCCCAATCATCCCTGTCCCTTGCATCTTTTGCCACAAGAGGCTACCTGTGACCTGTATGAAATGGACAAAGCATGCACCACACTTCGCACGTGGACACCAAAAGCACACACAGTTACGCAACACCAAACCACGCCTGCCACACCGACCTGCACAACGGCATGAAAGAAGCCCAAGACATACACCAGGGGTCGGAAGGCTGTATGCTGGCACTCGGCAAGCACGTCCTCTGTGATTTTGCTGTAGCTCTGTCGCATGTTGAGCTTTAGACCATTAGGAGGCTCCGTGACCACCTGCAGCACACACAGTTCAGTAGCATTATTTACCCAATGGCATGTATTAGCCCATTAGTAGGCTCCGTGACCACCTGCACACACTGTTCAGTGGCATGCCACAATTTCAACCACCTTTCTTGGCCACCTGCACACACAATTCAGTGGCATGCCACTATTTAAATGGCATGGAAAAATGAGAGGGGTGCATTCCAAAAGCCGTTGCAAAAAGCAAATGCAATCCTGCTCATTCTGAGCTCCCAATTTGAGTCAGCCTCTTCCAGAACTTTCAAGCCCTCCATTCTCTACAGCAAAACCCTCTGCGCACCTTGAGACTGCGTTGCAGCACTCCCAATGGGAAGGTCTCAGTGGGTTCTGTGGTGAGCCACAGCCGGAAATCTGGATGCGGTTTCTGGATCTTCTCAAGGATCTTCTCCAAGGTCTTCAGCCACTTGGGCAGCAAGTGGCAGTTCTGTATAGCAGGCAGCAGGCAGGAATGCACGGCAGGTGTGAGGACCTTTCTTGTCTACATCACGTACACTCACTTTGTCTTACACTCGCCATAATTCAGGCAAGCACAGGAGCAGGAGGTAATCGTGGCATGAACAAACCCCAGCAGGCGTTCCAAGGGGCTCTCAGAACCCTCCACAAAGCCTTAATTATCATCCACCGACCTCGCGTAGAAGCATGCCTCACAACCTGCCACAAAAACCAAATACCTGCAGCACAAAGTCCATCCACCCTCCCCACCTGCAACATAATCCACAGCCCCCTGGTGACCCCCATTTCAATGAACTCTGCAGCTTTGGGGCCCATGCCCTGACCCAGTGCCATGTACTTGAGCTTGGCTCCCGGCTTGAAGCCCATGTCTTCACCCAGCTTAAAAACGTCAAAGGCAGGGTCAGCACCTGAGCATTTGGTAGTGGGCAATCTTGTGAGTGTACTGACACAATTGCACCCGCTGCACATTCTGTACAAACCACCTACACATGGTAACAAGTCCTCTTATTCTTTGTGGTGTGTTTTGTGCACAGGTCTGGATACACTGCCTCTAACTGCGTGTGTCAATTCTAGATTATACCCCTTCAATTCGATCAAGTTAAACGCAAGCACATCTACTTTCACACCAACACACACACACGTCCAAACATACCTGGTGACAGCACAAACACAATAGGGGTCAAGGCTGTGGACTGCTTGTAGATACTAGAGAAATACACCACAGGGGGCTGCACGTAGCGCTCTGCCATGACACGGACCACAAAGCTGGTGATGGCAACCTGCACCAGAGGAGGTCAAGAGGGGAGATTGTGATGACACATGCCATAACATACCTATCATCCATCAGTCAGCTTGATGCATTGCGTTGCGTTGTCCATTGCAACTTGCAACAAACAAAAAAAGGTAGGATTCACAATTTTGGAAGGACATTTGAGCACTCGTGACTGTTTTTGGTATACATTCTCCCACCTATGCATCTCACAATTTGAACGAAATAAAAGCTTCAAGCATTAATCTAAGCACCCACAGTCTACCTACTATTTAAAATTACCCAATACCCCGCAAACCATTTTTATAGGTACATACACAGACACAGCCAGTGACCGACAGCAACTAAAAGTGTGTGTGTGTGTGTTAGTTTGTGCACACGCTTGTGTCACAGGTGTGCCTGTAACTCACAGTGATGCGGTCAACTCTGAGGCAGCGCAGGATGCACAGCTTCTCAAACTCCGTCAGCATGTGGTCGTAGCCCATGGGCAGGGTGGCTTCCTCTGGGGCCTCCTACAGATGGGGCAGCGCATGTGGGAGGATGAGAACGAGAAACGTTTAGCTACCAGCAGCTGCATAATGTGGACATTAGGAGATGAGTAGACGGGGGCACACTAATTTCAGATGTGGCACTTTATTTGTTTTGGTTAGCGGAAGTTAGTGAACACAGGGAGCAGGAGGCTTTTGTGCAGGTAAGGTAGCACACGATTGATGTTGCGATGTACACACACCTGCTCATAGTACTCTCGCCAGATGGCCTCGTCTGCCTCGATGTCGTCAGCCAGCCGGGCGAGGGGGTGGACCTTGCCTGCGAAACAATGTTTGCAGGGCAAGCAAAGGGCTTAAATAAGCTGTTGTAGAGCTCAATACCGGGTCGTATTAAAGCCGAGCTCTGATGCACTTGGCTGCAAAGCCTTGGCAAGTAGTGCAACTTGGCTCAGCAGCCGTCAGATTCTCCCCCCCCCCCCCCTCTCTCTCTCTCTCTCTCTCTCTCTCTCTCTCTCTCTCTCTCTCTCTCTCTCTGTATCTCCCAGCCTGATCTAGTTTGTGGCATCCACACAGCTGAGGCAACCAGGCATAGACAACCAGGTTATATGCAAGGTTTAATCCAGCTCTCACCAGAGGCGTTAAGTTTGCTGCTCCCTATCTGCACCAGACGTGTGAGGTCCTGCCAGCCTTGGTCAGGCAGCCACTCGTACAGTTTATGCCGCCTTGCCTTTTCTAAGCTCAGGTTGCCCTTCAGGAAGAAGTCTATGAAGTTTAAGTCTAGGGGGGTCTCGCCTGCAGAGGGAAAAGTAAGCATGGTGGAAGCAGGAATGGTTGGAAAGTGGCTTGCTAGAGAGGTCACAGGCAACGAGTCACCATGGCAGGAGTATGGGCATTCAAGTAAGCAATGTGGGAGATCTGTGCAGAGGCCAATGACATTTGAACCCACACGAGAAGTGTAATATCAAGTCAATTTACAACATCTGCATCCTGTGACGATGACACCAGCAACACTGTCAACACATCAAAGCAGAGGCGCTGACCGTGACAGAGCATCTTCCTCTGCAGGACCCCGTTCTAGCTACAAGCACTAACAGCAGTTCATGCGCACACCTTCCAAAATCTTGATCGTCATCTGGAAGGAGAACATCAGTTTGTGCTTCTCAAACAGGCCCAAGCACGTGTAGCTGTAGATGTCAAAGGTCAGGGCCTCAATGACGTTGTGCAGCCGGTTCTCCAGCATGATGTCCTTCTTGCTCGTGTTCAGGGTCTGGTTGAATACAGTGAGGAAGGACCCTAAGCTGTACTCATACCTGTAGAGAGGGAACCCAAAAGCCGGTGCACAGAGGGTCAGCAAAGCAGGGGGCAAAAGGGCATCAGCAGGTCAAGGACAGGCTACCCATAAACAAGCGCCTGCTGGCTCAAATGGTAGGGTTAGGGCGTGAATGCGTGAGACCACCACGCTGCAAGTAGTTTGAATCTGTCACAGCACAAATCCCCATCCTCCAAGCCACCCAGGCCCTGACCTGTGCCTCCTCACACTCACACATGGTTCAATATTCATCATACGTCCACCTCAACTTGTGCTCACCACTCACACATAATGAGCTTGTCGTACACACCTATGCACCCAGCCACTCACATGTTGCTGATAGCAGACAAGGATGCCATGACGAAGAACAGGATGGCACCCCGCTTTGCAACCGGGCTATAGCGCACACGGGCTTCCTCGATCTCCCCTGCCATGACCTTGCTGGCTTCAAGCTTCTCAGCAATCTCCACGGCCTTGGCCTTGGCTCGCTCCAAGGTGCTGATGAGGTCCTGGTTGTCAAGGATATTGCCTGTACAGGAGGTACGCGGTGATGCGATGAGAGTAGGAGAAAATTTAAGTAGAGGCAAAAGCACACCCTTCGAGCTTGGCTCGCCGATGCTGGGTTTAAAAGTTGGTGATTTAAGACATGAATGCTGATAAAAAGTGCACAAGTATGAGAGCTAGAAAAGGCTGGAAGTTGCTACAGCAAAAGAAGACCTTGGGTAGCAGGGTAGCAGGGTAGAGAGGTCGGCTGGTGCTGCTGATTGATTAACACACTTGTTGTATGAGCTTTGTAGACTTTATACCTTAAGCAATGGGCTCACCTGTTGCATTGGACAGCTCTCGCAGCAGCGTGTCTTCTAAGTTCTTCAGCAGAGCCTTGTTATCGCTCATCTCTTTCACCAAGGTCTCACGCGACTCCTCCAAGTCTGACCTGTACAGGCATGCATTATTCATTAACAAAAAGGGCATGGTTTGGAATGGGCTACTTGTCGAGAAGAATACATACAAGATGTTATCCACTGCTTGTGGCAAGCGTAGAGACCATTTTCAGACGGGAATAGCAATTTTGAATCTGCCACGTTCAAGACGCACCACCTTGTAGCAAAAGGCTTACACAGGCAAACCGCACGCACCGCTCATGCTTCACAGTCACATTGAGCAGCTGCTCTGTCAAACCCTGCTGGGTCACTCCGTAGTTGATGATCATGGTCTTGCCAGACACTTCGGGGCCGTAGTGTGGGTTGGACTGCTTGGAGGTCATGTACAGCCGGAAGTTGGGGTCCCACTCCACCTCTTTGTCACCCAGCTTGATCACGAGCTTGCCTGACAGGAGGAAGAGTACAAAAGGGGAGGAAAAGGGTCCCATGTGAGGCATGTGACTTTAATAACGCAGGGAACCCTCATCAACCAACTCTTGTTGCTTAACTCTTAACTGTAAACTGGAAGATGGGACGCAAAACCTGTTCCTCACTTTCCCGGACTGCCTGTGCTCACAAGCTAGTACCTGTAAGTGAGCAAGCCTGTAACCCTTAGACTGCTAGCACCAACACCTCCAAAATTACCAGTTGGTGAGTGAATGAAGTTCTTCTCAAGCACAGTGTTGATGACGGGGTCAATGTACTCGTCCAGGTTCTCAAACAGGAATGGGAAGCCGTACTGGATGGCGAGCTCCAGCTGCTTCAGGAAGTCTGAGTCATTGAATGTCTTGACCTGAGTTCAGGGGACAGTCACGGTGGACAAGTGAGGTCGAGAAAAGGACAGAGCAACTCTAAGAAGTAAAGCCTTTTTCTGCATCACCATCCTGCCATGCACTGTGTGCTTCAACCTGCAGAGCAGAGTGCGAGTAGCCAAGATGGACAGTGAAACATACGCATGCCTCACGTAATTGTGCATCACACAAAAAGCCACACGCAACAGAAACCCCAATCATGTCACTGAATGACACCCTCAAACTTCAGCCCAATTTCGTATTTTTAAGGTGGCGATGCAACAGCGACTTGCAAACAGTACGTCCTGGGTTATGAGGATGGCAACACAGCGCACACACAGCTAGAGTTATAGCTGTAATTTCATGCGCACCTTGCCTTCCAGCTGCTTGCCTTCCCTGATCTTGATCCAGTTCACCGCCTGCATCTGTGGGTCTATGCACAGCGGCCAGCGGTTGGCACGCACGGTCAGGATGCCGTTCTGTACGCTGAGCTCGTCTGAAGGAAGGCCCTCGCTGGACCACAACGCTGTCTCCACGTCAGTGGTGAGCAGTGCCTCTAGACGAACTGTGAGGTAATGCATGATGTCGCGGTTAAGAATTTGAAATTGTGGGGGAGCCTATACCCGATCCCATAGCAGGGGAGGGCTCAACAGGACTGGATGGTTTGTTGCTCTGCTGCTGCATGCAAAGCGCTTGAGTGCAGCCTCAGGCAGGAGAACACACGGCAAGTGCACAAAGGAACAGTGAATTCCCACGTAATACACTGCAAGGTAACTCACATGGCTGCGTGAGAGGGATCTTGCGCTCGCTCACGTCCTTGTTCCACATGTCATACACCATGGCATGACGGTAGTAGAAGGTGAAAGCACCAGTGTAGGACAGGAAACTGCTGGTGAGCAGGCAGTCGCCCACCAGGCGCTCCTGTGTGTGTATGTGCGTGTGAGTGTGTGTATGCGCATCTTCATCAGAGTGCGTGCCTTGCACACGTGAACGCTCTTGCCTTACTGCACAGACCCCATGTGACACCTAGTTTTGTAAAATCGTCCTCTTCTCGAGAACAAATGCACAGCAGCAGACACCAGCGGCCGCAGTGTGTTGCTCATACAAAACACAATCCTTTCTCATGTCACGTCCAATAGCAACTCACACATCACACACTTGCAGGCGCCCAAACACTCACACACGCAAGTACACCCACAAGCACACATTCACGCACCTTTCGCCGCTCTAGCTCCTCAATGTCAGAGCCCCAACGCGTGCGCTCGCTGCCCAAGCCTGCAAGAAAGGACGTGGTTGGTTGAGCAATGACGTTCATTGTCCATGTGCAATGCAAGTGGCTCAATCTGCTGTGAGGTGGGCAGTGGCAACCTAGAGAAAGTTCATAAGTTCATACATACATCAACGCACACAGCAGATGTAAAGCCACACACCATTCGGCACAGAAACAATGAGAGCAGCATTCATGTGAGTCATCTGATGATATGATGTTGACGACGCTAGTGATCATGGGTATGCACCTGCGATGAGGCGGGAGGCAGAGATGAGGCGGCGCTCCATGAGGTCTGCTTTGGCCTTCAAGTCCTGCTGCTCAGCCGTCTTTTCTTCAAATTGGGATCGGAGCGTGCTGAGCTGAGTGTTCAGCTCTTGCAGCTGCTGCTTGGTGGTGGTCAGGTCTTTCTGCAGTAGGGCAGGTCAGGAGGTCAGGGCAGGAGCGGTGTTAGTGACAACAGTTGTGCTGCGTGAAAGCCTGTGGACAAAGGTACTGAGGCTGTGGGAGCAGGGGCATTTGTGCAGCACCAAAAAGAGAAGCACCTACCCGGACATCTGCTTAGAGCAAAGATAACTCCAAACCACAGGCAATTCCTACTTTGAAACCAGCTGTAGATACTCACACACGACCCTGGCCTGTACACACCTGTGCAATACGCAGGTTCTTCTCAGCTTCTGCCACCTTCTTGCGCTTGGGCTCCACAGTCTTGGCCACATTGTTGTAATTCATCATGGCCAGCACCCACTTCAGCAAACCGGCACCGGCAGTGGAAATGCCACGCAGGCTCTCATACGTGAAAGAGGGTCCTTTCATGTACTCCTTCACCTTTTTCACCTATAGGTGTGTTGTGTGATTGTGAGGTGAGTGGTTGTGTGGTTGTGTGTGTGCGCGCGTGCGTATGTGTGTGCATACTTGAGCGCAAGAGGCAGAGAGAGAGAGAGAGAGAGAGAGAGAGAGAGAGAGAGAGAGAGAGAGAAAGAGAAAGATAGATAGATAGATAGATAGAAAAAGAGAGAGAAAGAGAAAGTGTGAGTAAGCCCACTTCCCTGCAGCTGAAGTCTTGCTGAGTGTACGTGGGACAGCTTAACATTTCAAAGAGCAGAGTTAGTTAGGAGATTGCTGACGATAGTCTGAGGCAGATGACTGACAGTAGGTGAGGTGACAGTAAGCATCCAGAAAATACAAAGCCTTTGCATTTCTAGAAGCGTGCCAACAAGCATTGAGGCAGCATGCGTTGCACTGCGCACCTGCTTCTCTGAGAGGCTATCCTTGTCGTACTCGACCAGCGACTTGAGGAAGTTTGAGTCTGACATCATTGCTTTGGCGCCAGCCCAGCTTACGTCCTTCAACGAGCGCAGGATGACCACGCACTCACACACCTGTAGGCACAGCCACACGAGAAAATGCGCCAAGGCTGTAGACAGGGGTAATGCTTGAAGGCACAATGACAAGTGCATCAGTTTGGCCAGAGCTGAAGTGTATACTTGCATACGGTGCATAGGTGGACTACAGATTTGGCAGGGAACTGGCCACATGCATGAAATGTGTACGCGGACAACTCTGGCCAGACCTGAGCATACTCTAAACAGTGACGTGAATAAGGAGGAGATGCTGGTCATAGTTAGCTGTTGCTCTTTCTTGCACTGCCAAATGTTTGGCCAGGTTAAGCGTCGCAATCCCCTGAGCCCCTCATGTCCTGACATAACCCCCTCCCCTGAGTGCATGAAGTCACGGTGCCATACATCAGCACCCTCCCCACCCACCTTCTGGACAAGGATGTGTGGCTTGGCAAACGACCTGATCTCTGTGATGTCCTCCCTGCGCAGATCCTGCAGAGCTGCAGCCGCCTCTTCCAGGGCTGGAATGGCCTCTTCTAGGGCTGCCTCTGCCTCAGCTTTTTCTACCTGTGGTGGACACCAAGTGTGGACAGATGATGTTGTACATTGCAGTGGGTGAGTATTATATGTGAAGGGTGCAACCCTTTTCATGCAGCAAGGCAGGTAGCCTGTTTGGGGGGGCCACGAACTTAAGAAGTGGCCGAAGGAAATGCCAAAGCACGGACTGAGGGTTGTGCAACAAGCGCTTTTATATCTGCAATTCTGGGCACCCTTGAGGGGTTGCACCTTACACCACCAAATTTGCAGCAAACACCGCCAGGATTGCACCAAACACCACAAGCACCTGCATGCAGCATATCTGCTCACCTGGATCTGTTTGCTGTCCACCTTGAGCTGCGCCTCCTTCTCAACAGCTGCCTTGGCTTTGGTCTCCACCTCAGCTGTGTTGGTGGAAATGACCTCCAGGAGCTGGTTGCACTCACGCGTGGCAAACTCTACCACTACCTGCAGTGTTTGTTTTGTGTTTGTGTTTGTGTGTGTGTGTGTGTTTGTGTGTGTGTGTGTGTGTGTAGGTCTGTGTGTGTGAACTTAGGTGCTTCTATTCAATTCAGCACCTGCCTTGCCATATGCAATCAAGTTTAATTTGCACGATTGCAAGGACAGAGCCACAAAGCTTGCACAAACACAGCGACAACCTCGAGTGTGTGCACAGGCGTGGTTGCACCTGCATTATATCATGCACAACGTGCCCTCGAAACACACCCACACACCTTGGCCTCACTGAGCTCCTTCTGCATAGCGTCCACTTCCAAGGCTGCCTGCTCCAGCTTCTGCAGACCCCCACTCAGGCGTTGCGTCATTTCATCAACCTCCTTGCGGTTCCCCGCCAGTGCGCGCTTGTAGTTGCTGATGAAGTCCAGGTAATTCTTAGGCGTCACAAAATTACTTCTACGTTGCTCCTCCTGTGCAGTACATGTGTATGTGGGTGTGCATGTATGTGTGTATGCGTGTGTGTGTCAGTGTTTAAAAAGTCAATATTGGTCGACATAAAATGCATGCATGCAAGAAAGAACCTCTGCGCAAATGCTTATAGCGCCTCCATTCCAGAAAAGAAATGTCAGATTAATAGTGCGCTAGAAAGCTGGACTCTTTGTGCATCAAATAATGTGTTGAAAACTTAAATTGTTATGGTGCTTGGGGGTGAACTTTGTTGGCAGTTGAGGTGTATCGCTGCTTGGAACTGCTAATTCACGCAAACCTGGGACCTAAAAACCAAGCATCCTTCATTAGTGATTATGAAAATTTAAAAGAGGTTGCAGCGTCCTCAGGGGGTCGAAAACCTGCCAATATTGCCTCAGCTGGACACCCCTCCACGCAAACGCGTCTAGGGGCCCCGTGTCTGAAAAGTAATGTTAGATAGTTAGTGCGCTGGAAAGCTGACTTCAAGCCGCGTCCAACAGTGTGCTTATTGTCCGAATTGGTGTGGTGCTTGGGGGTAACGGACATCCAACAGTTTGAACCCCTATTTTTACGGTGGGGTTTACCATGCTTGGGAACTGTGTAAAGTCTTCCTCATATCCCCAGATTTGGGGGTGATATGAAAACAAGGCTTTCCCAAATTCATTTAAAAAACTGGCGTGCGTATGCTTATTAGGAAAATTTTTGAATAAGCTGATTTCAGTTCCCCCACTATTTTTTCAAATCAACTCCTTCTCCCTTTGAAACTCTCCAGCCTCCCTCTGCCTGCCCACGACCCTCCTCAGGTGTGAGCTTGTGGTGCTTCTGCTCGCACTCCTCATGCTGCAGTCGACACGCTACATTGCTGTAGTGCCACGAATTCAAACAGGCCGATTTCGAATCGGCCGCCTCCCTCTCATCGCCGCCTCCTGTCGTCCACACAAGATGGCCACCACCACCCCGCTCTTCATCCAAAGCCTCGGTGGCACCATCCAGTTCCACAAGTGTCTGGGCGACTGGCGCGATATATCCCTGTTCATGTATGCTCGAGGAGACATCTTCGTGGCCATAATGCAAAACAATCGCAAGATGCTCGAGGGCATCAAAGAGGCCCTGGGCGTTTCTGCCTCCACCATCCGCCGGGACTCCCCGAACGGCGTCATCAACGTGGGGCAGAACCACCACGACGAGGGCCCCAGCACCCTGAGCATCTGAAACGCAGACGCCCTCCCCATCTTGGACATATTAATTACGCACAGCACCGAGTTCCACGCCCAGGTGAGTTGGAGTTGAGTAGAGGTGCAAGCATGCACAGGTGGAGGAGGAGGAGGAGGAGGAGGAGGGAAGAGTGTTTTTTGAATCATTCAAGCAGCCCATCTGTCGTGCATGCGCGCGCATGCAAGTGCACTAGCGCATGCACACCCACACCCACACCCCAACACTCATCCAAACATGCATGTGCGTACATGCGCGCACGTGCAGGCTCGGCGGCTCAAGGAGTTCTACACGCTGTGCAGCCAGCGCCAGCAACCCAGCACACAGCAGCACATCCGTGCCACCAGTAAAATTTTCAGCGGCAAGGGAGGTGAGGAGGACGATGGGCTGGTGGAGGTTGTGCCACGCCTCACTGCCAGGTTCTTGGCCCAGCGCAGCCTTCGTGAGGCTGAGACGCGCAGTGGCTGGCGAGGAACGTGAGTGTGGCTGATGCTGTATGATCAGCAGTGTGTGAGCTTCTGTGTGTGAGCTTCTGTGCACGTGCGTGTGTGTGTGTTTGTGCGAAGAAGCTCTGGACTGCTACAAATGTGCGTACTCTTGGGGGTATTCAGAAAAGCAAGCCTTTCTGCCCGTGACCCTTCAAGCCCACTGAGAAATTGAAAGGGAGTTGATATAGAGGCTCTTGCAGATGCTTTGTTTGTGAGCCGTTAAAATCGAGTGCAGCTAATTTGCTGACCCTCCCCCACCCCCCGCAAACACACACGCATACATACGCACACACGCACACACACACGCAGAGGCTGACCCCAACACACTGTGGAGGTCTGTGGAGCGCGGACGGCGCAACTTATCTGACAAAGCACCACGAGCACTAAAATGTGCGCAGCTCCATTCATGTGTCGCTGAACCGCCTTGTGCTGAAGGCATACCACGACCTCCTTGGCTTTGGAACAAGCCATGCACTCAGGTGAGGGATCTCATCCTCATTGATCTGATATGCTCAGACTGTTGTCACAGGTTTATGCATGAGGTCATCAAGATGCTGCACAGATGGATTGCGCCTTTGTTACAAACGCATTCAGATCAATGCTTGCTCCTAGTTCATTAGGGGGATGCTTGCAGATGCAGAAACAGACCAAACTGTGTTTAAATGCCTGTCACGCCATCCCTCCTTTCCTCCTCCCTGAACCCAGGAGGGGAGAGGGCCACATGCTGCATTTCACTTCAGTCGACGACCTGGTGCGGCTGCACCAACTCCTAAGTGGACACGAGGTGAAGGACTGACAGAACCAGCTGGTGGCCACAGCCCTGCCTGACCCCCCCTTCACCAGGAGGTGCACCTAATTATGCGCGCGCATGTGCGTGTGCGTGTGTGTGCTTGCGTGCGTGCGTGAGTGCGTACGTAGTTCAATGCTCGAGGACAATCATCATGAAGCGTCATTTTTTGCAACCCCTCCTCTGCAAGGCTTGCCTCCTTTGCCACAGCGCGTGCTCATCTGCTAGCAAGGAGCCTGTGGTGTTCAGCTTGTGTTTGTAACTCTGAAAGCAGAATTTTGCAAGCTGAACAACACTTGCAGCTCCAGTGTAAGCTCAAAGATAGATCCTGCAAGATTAGCTGCTCAAGGTTAAACGTGTGTGTCACCCAACCCATCATGCACAGGTGCATCGGAAAAGCAGCAAAGCTTGATGCGCACCTACGCATGCCAGGTGTGTGCCCCCCCAAGCCTTCCACCCACCGACCTACCCTACATCGCAACCCTATTGCAATGGCGCGTGCTGGCAACAAGGCCAGCGAGGGCTACGACGTTCAGACCAGCCGCATGTGGATGGTAGGCATGCAGGATGAGCGTGCCCCCAGGTTGCTGAGGCAGCAGCCCAGGATGTAGCGCACAGGGGCACGCTGCGCACTGACTTGCTGGCTTACGAGCACTGAGGTGCCCCAGCAGTGGTGAGAGCAGCAGTGGGAGTGATGCGAGCTGCAATATAGGCTTTTGAGAGGGGGAGCAGCAGCACCAGCAGCAGCAGTAGTATAAAGAATGAAGGAGAGATGAGTAATGCAGGAATGTAACTTGAGTGTGGAAAGTGTGAAAGCTGATGGTATGTTTTGACGATGCAATGGATCCCCCCAACTATGACCTTAAATACTGGAAATTGATCAACTGAATAAATGTCCCAATGGGTTCTCAGGAGCCATAATGGCAAGCCTGATGCAGTACCCTATACTTGGATTTTGCTGATGATTCTCAATCATTTATTTTATGATGCTCTTGTAATGCACTAGAAGTAAATGCGTAGTTGGATCGCCCCGTCTGTGTGTGTGTGTGTGTGTATGTGTGGGTGTGAGGGATGTGTGCGTGCAGTTACTCCGACGCAGCTCCTCCTGTACAGTACACGCGTGCCACTCAGTTACAACAGTCATGCTTGTATGGAGCTGTGCGGTCACCAAAGCGAGTTTCCTGGGAACTGACAAGAGAGTAAGACACGGCAGCCAGAGGAGGTCAGATTTAGGAACGTAGCACATTATAAGGCAGAATTAGATCAGACAAGTAAACAAAAGAAAAGGTACACGTATGCACACATGTGTGCACTCATATACACACGTGCGCACCTGGAAGCGTGCTGAAAAGGTGCGCACAGACTGATGCACAGTGATCATGTGCTCCACAATTTGCGGCCTCAGGCTTTCTGGTAGCTTCTCTTCCGCTAGGAACACGGTGGCCACACTGTGCAGGGCCTGCTCAGGCCATGGCTCGAACCAATCAATCACGGTGTTGTTGACCTGTAGGCATGCACGTCTCGCGCTCGTAAGAAGATGCATCAGCCAACCGCGGTGTTGTAAGCAGAGGGCGTGAACATCAGGTGCTTAGTGCGTCACATCAATCAAAGGGTTGCCGGAGCGTGACAAAACGGCATGGCACAGTTGGCACGTGCAAGTCACACACACACACATTAAATTTAAGCAATTACACACAAGCTTGTTTTTTCCCCACCCATCCTTGTTACAACTTGGCACGTGCAAATCACGCACGTCAAAAGCACAGACACACATGCTCCTGCATATCCCATCCACCCACCCTTTCCCATACTCACACAGCAAACAGGCTCACTGTACACACTTTGTTCTGTCCACCCAGTGACGCACCATGCCAGGGAAGTTCCTGCACCTCGTGCGCAGTGTCTCCCCCACGGGGCTCATGGCCAGGACCACATGCAAGTTGTTACGGCACTTTTGGACATAGTAGCCCCAGGCAGCCTCTTTTGTGGCCATCAGGTTCTTCTTCTCCATCTCAGGGCGCACGCTGTGGGCAGACAAAGCAGGGCAGAGCCAAAGGGGTTGAGGTCAACAAGATGGCACAGCGGTCAAGAACAATACGTCAGGCATGTGGCTGTGGCATCGATTTAATGGTCAGTCAGGACCCGGTTGCACATTTTCAAGGATGACAGGGTATATGACTGCCTCCAGCTACGGGTCTGCCTGCTGTGTGGTCATCATCACTCAATAAAACTAAATAGATCTTTGCGTACAAGGTCACCTCCAAGCACCTGGTACCTAAGCCAACACTTGGACCTCCTTTCACCCTCAACCTTACCCACCTATTAATCAGATTGTCCTTCTCAGCGTCATCATACAAGGCAGGAACCATGCCGCTGGTGAGCATGTTGTTGATGAGCTCCAGGAAGCCCTCATCCGCAACGTGCGCATCCGTAAACAGGAACATGACCTTCTTGTCGTCAGCACCCAGCATACCTAACCAATGTATCATGCGTATATGTGTATGTGTTTGAGAGTGCAAATGCCGGCCACTTCATCACATCAGGCATGGAGAGGGTGCTGCAGACTGTACAAGGAAAAAGTTGTCTACGCTGCCACTCTCTATCTGTAGCTGTGTTGAGCCCCACTTGCACAAAATAGCAAAAGGGCGACTGTTAAGGGGATTAATGCAGGCGTGTGTGTCATCACACTGCCAGGCCTGAAGGCTTGTAGGTAATCAGATGGCGACTCACCGTACAGCTGCTTTAGGTCTTCCCTGAATGAGGTCTCATCATACCCGCGGGTGAGTGTGATCTCATACACCTGTGAGTGTATAGGATCAAGGTGAGCTTATGATTTCTTCCTTTGCATGGGTTGGTGGAGTATCGACAAAATAAGGATAGCTACGTGGCAGTTACCCAGCAGCCAGACACAGAGCCATGTCCTATTTTGAGGGCAGACAACTACCGCTGGTCAGTCGTGACAACACCCTATCAAGCCATCTCAGTGCAGCCTTATACAACCCACCTCACATCCTGCTGTGTAAGCAGCCAGCTTGCTCAATGACTGCTTGCCACTGCCACCCACGCCCACAAGCAAACAGTTGCCTTGCTGCAGTCGGATTGTGCGCTGGATGCGGGACAGGTGCTCAAGTGCATCTTCGAAAAACACCTGTGCATTGAAGTGCGTTGCGGTTAACTTCTACCTTGGATTGAACATTATCAAAAATTGCAATCTTTCGACATCAAAGGGAGTTTTTGGGCAAATGAAAGGTTCTGATGCAGTGACCATTTTTGCAAGAGCCTGCCTAAAACAGCTGTGGACGCGTGCACAGACCGGGCACTGACATTTGAAGAGGGAAACAAATTCACTGGCAAGCTGTGAACGCACACGTGCACCAAAGGTCACAGCTACGGAGGCTTTAAAGACGCACGAAAGCAAAAAAAAAAAACAGCGCCACGTACCAGGTTCATGCGCTTGTGCTTTGCATTGTACAGCTCCAGGATGCGCTCAAAAATGGGCTTGACGTTTGTGAAGTCGCCCATGTCCTCGTACAGCCGAATGGCATCATTGGCTTCTCCAGACAAACAAGCCACGGCCTCCCTGTGTGAGTGTGTGTGTGTGTGTGTGTGTGTGCAAGCGCAGCGCAGGAAAGGTTGGTGTGAGCACATGGTACGGCATGGCGTTTGCTCTTCTAGCTTGACTTGTAAGCTGCAACTTTGTTGGAGGCAGCAAACCCTGACGGTAGGCCTGTCTACATCCATGATCACTTGGACCAAGCAGCTCACTTGTGCCGAGTGGTGCCCGAGTGTGCAGAGTGAAGATATCTGTCAATTGGTGGTTCTAGAAGCCCTCCTGGTTCCAGCAATTTTTTATGGTTGTTTCAATATTCCTGACGTGGTTTGGTGAGTGCCTGGTATTTAGACCTCACTGACCTCCACTTTTGGCAGGGGTTTTATGATAATAATACACAAAGCGCTTGACAGGATGCACGGACTGAGGAGTTGGTAGTTGCAACAAACAACATTCATCTCCGAAATGTGATCCCAAAGGTGCCCAAAGGACAGGAACGCACCGGTAGTCTCCAAACAAGATGGGGTCAGCCAGGGTGTGGGTCGCGCAGGGCTCAAAGTACTGCTCCACAATCTCACTGATTTGGCTGCACACCATATGCTTGTCCTCCGGGCTGATCAAGCGGTCGTGAAATACACGCAGTGCCTCGTTACGCCACAGGCGCAGGAACTGCTCAGCGTTGGCAAACTTGTCGGGTGTGGACAGCAGCAGCCCCTCATACACTGCAAGGCAGGGAAGGATGGTGGCACGTGGGCTAATTAGCTGCTTGCTTGACACGAACTGGAAAATGGCTTGGGCTCATTACAGTGAGTACTAAGTTATACTTGACGGGGTTTGTAGGCCAAGCAAGCCTGTTCAGCACACACTGTTCAGCACTGGCCAATGCAGGGAAAGCTTAGCTTTTTTTGGCCAACAAACTGTTGTCTGCGTTGGTTCACGCGTGTCAGACACAAAAAACACAGAAAAATGCACACATGCAGACACCTGCACACTCACAAAACACACACACACATACCACGTGAAATATCCCGCAGGTTGAATACATAGTGGAAGCGGGAGGGCGTGGGTGGCAACTTCTCACAGATGAAGTTGTATAGATTGACGGTTGCATCTGTCAGCTTCTCGCCAATGAGCTCACGGATACCTTCTCCAGGTAGCTTGTTGAGGTGGGTGGACAGAATGGCCTACATGTTTGCGTGCGCATGCATGTGAGTCCAGGTGCAAGAGTTAGGAACTGAGTTAGCTGTTGCAAGCATTGGAGCCGCAAGTGAAAGAGGGTAGACACGATCAGGCACAGGTTTTGTTCACAATCTCCCTCTCCTGCACGCCTGATATTTCTCAGGGAGCACTGTCAACCTCGCCATAAGTTGCACAATCGACATGATAGCTGCAGGCTTTGAACAGACGGGTACTCACTCACACATCAATGGCTAGAGATTTTGATTATTCACAGGTAGGTGGCCACACATGTGGGCGACCGCACCTGGTAATGAGAGCAGACGAGTGCGCACTCACACGTCACCGGCTACAGGTTTGATGACTCACAGGTAGGTGACCACACATGTGGGCGACCGCACCTGGTAAATGGTGCTCAAATTGTCGCTGGAGGGGAACTGGATCTCAAACACGTTAAACAGGCTCATAAAGCGAGGATCCACGGGGTTGCGTGCACCACCAGGAGGTCCCATGGCTCCAATGACCTGCGTCCATACATGAACAAGCACTCGTGAGCAACAGGGTTTGGATGCATGCGCAAAACAACATCTTTGAGAAGCACCAGAGACCCTAGCCAGCCACGTACAGATGTGTGAACTAGCTCCACCTACCTGCATGTCCTTCATGTTCTTCCAGCTCAGGTCTTTGCCTCGGTCATACATGCCCTTGCGCTCAATGAAGAGCTTGAGGAAGGCGATGGGCTGCTGCGTGCCGTACAGGTCCACGCGGGGCATGTTGAGGTCGTCAATGAACATGATGAGGCGCTTTCCCATGGGAGGGCCGTACGTGTCTTTTGTGCGCTTCTCTGTGCTGTCCTCAGCTGCACGCTGTGTACGGGGAGGGTGGGGAGGGGCCAAGCAAAGGGTGACAAAAGGAAATGATAGAAAGGAGGTGGGGAAAAATAGAGTGGGAATGTGCATGTGTGGGAACAAGAGGCACTCAAAGCACAGGATAAAGGAAAATAAAAGGTCACTGCCTGTCCTGAATTTACAGCACCTGGTTACCCACACTTTCACAGAAACAGTGGAGGCTTAATGAAAAGGCACACCATAACTGCAACAAGGGCCAGCCGATCTGTACCTGCACGTCCATTGAGGAGGTCCGGCTGGAGAAATTCATGTTCAGCACCAGGTTCACAGCACCATCCAGAGATGCCAAGTAGTTGTTAATGGTCACGCTCTTGGCCGTGCCACTCTCTCCCACCAGCAGGATGGGCTTGCCGTTGCTCACAATAGTGTGCAGCAGCCAGGTTGTCCTGCAGACAGGCATAAGGCCAGAGTGAGAAGTCTGATCAAGGCACTCAGCCAAGCCCTTTGACCACTTGCAGAAGCATGTGTGGTGTATGCCTCGTGTCCTTAGCTGGTGAGCGCTTGGCCTAACTGCAGGCAAACCGTCATTATGCCCTTCCGGTCTTAACTGTGTATGCCTCAGCATTTGAAGCGCCAAGCATCCCTGTCTAGCTACAGCATCCTGTTGCTGTTGAGCGTTCTATACACGCACCTGACAACGTCGACAGTCGGCACCAGGATTTTTGAGAACTGGTTGTCGATGGGGGGCTCATAGGGAGTGACGTACGACTTCCATGCCTTCCACACACCCTCCTCCACGTCAAAGCAGTACTCATACAGCGACTTGGCAGGTAGCTGCAGACAGGTGGTAGGTGTTTGGGTGCAGTGATTTGCACCTATGGGAGAGAGGCAAGGTGGGTCTGAGGAAAGTCATTTGGCACGACTGAGGTGTACACTGCACGGGTGCATCCTGATCTTGAAGCACGCTTATGGCATAGCAGCTGTTTGAACAATTTAGACAGTGCACCACGTCGCTTACCTGTGCAGCAGACACGCGCTCTCCGTCGACCATGCCCGTGTTGGAAAGGCGCATTTTGATGAATTGGTCAAAACGGTCGCGGTCGCCGGCATCTGAGCGCTGCAAGGGGGGGAACAGGTGGGAACACTTCAGGTCAGGGCATGAAGAGAGGAGAGGTGCTTAGTGTGCTAGAACCAGTGGGTCTGAAAGAGGGGGTGAAGTTCACAGTTTTGGGCTGCTGTTGTGATGCAGCAGTGCATGAAGTGTTTAGAAGCAAGATGAGGCCAAAAGAGACCGCCCTCTTTCACAAACACACACGCGCACACACACACACACACACACACACACGCACACACGCACACACACACACGCACACACACATACACACACACGCACACACACATACACACGCACACACGTACTTGGACAATGGCTGCTCCAACGGACCAAATGGTGCAAAAGATAAAGGTGGCCTCCAGCAGCTGAGGGTCAGACATGCGGGGGCTACCCCCCATCACAATGTCCAGCAGGTGGCACATTTGGGTCACCATGTTGAGGTTTGTGGTGTGCACGGTCAGCTTGGGCTTGCGCACCTGAAGGAGTGCGTGGATGAGGTAGAAGGGAGGTAAGTCGATGTTGGAAAGGTTTGCAATGAGTTCAAGCGACAGGACGTGCATGCAGAGAGGAGTGAGGCTGTTTGTGATGGAGTGAGGGCAAACAATGTGAGCTGTTTTTGGGGGTTTAAACACATTAAACATCGAGGATTCCAACGCGAAGCTTTGGAGTGCACGGGGTGAGTGATGAAGCTGAATGAGGTTGCAAAGGTATCAAAGGGCGTATAATGCAGCATCGTGCCGGTCAAAACTGTAATGTGCTTCACATCAGAAGCCCCATTCTTACCAGGTCATCACCATCAATGCCATCGACCACCCAGTCTACACAAGGGTATGTGTACTTCTCAAACATGAGACGCAGCAGGTCAACCTCCGTTTCCTGCAGAAAATGACAAAACCAGAGTCAGACATTGGCACCGGGGTCTGAGCAATCAGGTGCATTAAATTCACATGATCAGGCTAGTGGCAAAAGAGCTTGCCAAAAAGATGGGTAAAAATCCTATTCTCAGGTCAAGAGTCTAGGTTAAACTTACTTTGCGTGTGTTGAGCCATTTCCAGATGTAGGGCTTGTATCCAAGATTGCGTGAGTCCACGTAGACCATTCCACAGCGTGAGATGGTAGCAGGGGACGCATACTGTGTGTGCATACAATTAGTGGGCGTGTCATAAACTTAGGGCTTGTATTCAAGATTGCATGAGTCCACGTAAACCATTCCACAGCGTGAGATGGTAGCAGGACACACGTACTGTGTTTGCATAAAAAGAGCGGGAGTGTCACAGGTTTAAGCAAGCTGCAAGTAAGAGTACAGGATCTGGTACAAGGCTTGAGCAGGTGTGAGTGCTTAGTTGTCAGGCCTCGCAAATAGTTGACAACAGAATAGCTGACAGGATTCTATGTCAGTCTTGTTGACAACAGTGATCCATTGATGGGGAGCATGCAGAACTCTTGGCTAGCTCGTAATAGATATATACACGTCAATCAGTTGCACACACCTGGAGGTCATACACTTCAAACAGGAGCTTGCAGTGGTTTTGCAGACGTATGCGCTCTCCGTTGGGGAGCGTGAGCAGCTTGTTGTCGTCCATCACACTGTTCATGTTCTCCACCCACACTGCATCCACATCGCCATCAAAGATCAGGTACCTGTGCATGACGACAGTGTAGTGAGGATATGCAGGCAGATGCTGATGTACAAGCCTGTGCAGACGTTGGCCTTTGTTATGAACTTCCTACCATCCATGCTATTTGGCAAACAAGGTGCTCTTGAAAGTTGAACGACAAAGGCACAGATCATCTGAGCGCCCACCTAGCCTCGTCCTTATCTGGCGGCAAAGGCTTGTTAATCTCCCTGAAGATGTTGGACAACAGGCCGTCTGTCCAGTCGCGTGTGTCAGGGTCCAGCACTCCATACAGCTCGCTCACAGTGATGGCTTTAGGGTTGATGGTGTGCATGGTAGTCTTTTTGCCTAGCTTGGTCTGCAGGGTCGTGAATGAGTCACACATGTTGAAAAATTGGTATGAACTAAGGAAGGAAACTGATTTACGGCACGCATCATCTGCAGGAGCAATGAGAGTGCCCAAATCCTTTGTGTAAACGCTTTCCCGCCAGGCGCACACATAAGCGCTGATGGCAGAGGGGCATTTTGTTACATTGCAGCTGGTACGTGTGTTGTGTGGCACAAAACGAGCATACCTTGCTTCGTGAGAAACAGAGAGAGAGAGAGAGAGAGAGAGAG
>Ga0307968_1000187_pt1 | contig 39243 bp, 39 predicted proteins | sample OrgLakmetagen650_FD_201834 | JGI IMG/M metagenome (GOLD analysis project Ga0307968, IMG submission 201834) | Saline water microbial communities from Organic Lake, Antarctica - #650 | ecosystem: Environmental > Aquatic > Non-marine Saline and Alkaline > Saline | place: Antarctica: Organic Lake...
CACTGCTCGGCGGCAGCAGGTGAGGGAGGACCACGAGGGCCCGTGCGTGACCCGCAGAGCCCGCTGGCGCAGACACCCCTCGCGAGGGACACGTGAAGAGGAGACGGCGAGGCTGGTCTCCTGATAATCATGCATAACCAACACAGGTCGCCAGACCCGACAAAAATTGAGAGAGCCACTGCAACGAGTACAGTGGCTCTATTTTTTTATATTTTCCTCCTAAATCCTAAGTCCCTGAAAAGCGCTCAGCAATTGAGCTGTCCAGCAGGCACTTGAAGAGGCTGTAAATTAAGATCAGTCAGGACTACCCTCCGCAAAGTGTCACTATTGGTATTAAGCATACTATTGAAAAGCTTGACAGCTGACTGAAACCAGTAGAATTGTAACGGCTCATGTCCACATTCTCGGAGTACAACCCAATTAGTGGTAGGCTGCTTCGTGCCCTTCAGAAAATGCAAATGAAGCGTAGACAGCGGGCTAGAGAACTCCCTGCCTGCCTGCAAAAAAACAGGATTTACAAGGTTTACAAGGTTTACAAAGAAAGGCCTTCAGTCAAGAAGTGCGACTGCTAGGCTGTGTAAGTAAAAAGTGTAAAAACTGTGATGATTGTTGTTGAAGCTCCAGACTTGTACTTGGAGCACCTACAAAAAAAGGAAAGGTAAAAAGGCACAATTCTGTTTGTGACATTGTAGCACTGAATAAAATCAGTTGACAATTAAGCATCTGCCAGGAGCAACCAACCGCAATACATTAAAGAGGGGAAATCATGTGAGTTTTGGGCACATAAAAAAAATGGATGTCACCCTGAGGATACCAAGAATGAGGGAGGCAAATAACATTGTATATAAACTCATGTGTGAGGAGCAACAAATGCACGCACAACGAGAGGGTCTGGAACATCAAACATGGTCGGGTTCATCACTCTTTTGCTGCGATAAATTTGATTAGATTACAATGGTTACAAGCAATGGGGGGTGACCTTCTTAGATTAGTCTTAGATTAGATTATAAATGACCGGCAGCCACAATGTTGGGCTGATGGGTATGGTGCTGGTACCTTCCAGCACACTGAAATCAGATAACGAAAAAAGGAAATAGATATTGAGGTTCGAGTTGAGATGTGCAAGGCAAAGCCTGAGATGTGCAAGACAAAATAAGAATTGCATGCATGCCACAACATAGCAGTTCAGGCATGCCTACTGAACACCAGAAATATAAACCTCAAGTTGATGGAAGTGCACTGAGAGACCCATGACTGTTTAAGGAAGATCATACCAGAATGATCGTTCAAAGATAAGAATGCAGGAAGGGAGTCCTTCAATTAGGCACGTTGTTTGAGCCAGCCAGTCCACAGCTCCCAGGTGTTTTCAAGCCACAGCATGCTTACAAGCAAACACTACAAGTGTTCTCCAGGGTGCTCCTCAACAAAACGACACCATGATATACAGCAAAGACTTATGTGGAGAGTTAGTCTTAGTTACCATGACATTAAGGGTTACAATGGGGGGTGATCTTCAGCCAGGTTGCTTAACTGGTCGGCTGCTGATTGATCTTGGCCAGCCACAAATAAATCCATAAGCTCAGAAAGAAAGGTGACAAATGTAGTATCGATGTTTTATAAATTATGAACAAGCTTGGTTGTTGACGCTTGCCACAATCAAGAACTTGCAACATAGGTGCTTACATAGACAACTACCTCCTCCATCCCACAAGGCAATAGTACCATTGCCTTGATACAGCAGATAAACAACATAAACTCAATCTACCGCATCCACAGTAACCCAACCTTCGTGAATAACAAACTACACAGAACCACATGCACAAAGAAAAAGAAGACACGATTTTTTATATATCCCAATGCCTACCTAGCCTGAGCCTAACTCAATTGCGCACTACTACCCACATTCAACAAAAACTCTGGACGTACTAGAAAAGAATAGAATGCAGATAGTATAAACACTACTGGTATGGATAGGGAAGGATGTAGTTTCATGTTCTGCACCACCCAATGGATGCAAAGACACACAACATGCCACCTGGCGGAGAAAATAAGAAGGTTTTCAGCGGGGACCAGGTGGTTGGGAGGCAGAAGCCTGCACACCACCAGGAGTATTGCTCAGATGTTTGTGGGGTTTGTATTCAAGTCTCGTCTCATGTGTATGGTTTTTGTTGCGGATCTGATTACATGTAGGCTTAATATCTTCTTGAGTGCTGTGGCATGTAGACCAGTAACTCCGAGGCTGTGGGGTGGGTTCCTTGTGTGGCTGCTGTAGATGGTGCCTAGGCCTGTTGCTCCTAGCAGAATGGTGTGTAGGTTTTTACGAAGTCCGAGTAAGTGAGGCATGAGCAGCTTCTGCCCTTCTCGTGCCTTTTCCGCTTGTTGAGCAGGGGAAGAGTCTACAAGGCACTTAACTTTGATTAAGTATGTATGTTGCGTTTGTTTGGTTGTATGTCTCTTGGTCTCATAGCCAGGGGGGTTGTGGATTGGCAGCGCCATTCTTCTTGCATCATTGGCAGACCTCATTTGATACGTGTTTGTTGGGTTTTGTTTGAGGCGTGCTTGCTGGAACGGAGAAAGAAAGAAGAACTACGCAGGCAGTGAAAGCCACTCCCCACATCAATTAAGGAAAAGGAGCCACTTTGGTACCGAGTACCGTAAAGCTCCTCCACCGCGAAAAGGAAGGGAAAAATCAATGGGGATCAAGAGGGTTGTAGATTTGGCTGATAAGAGTTTATAACAGTACTGGAAAGGGCACGTCTGGTATGGACAAGTTTAGCAGCTAAGTTCACAGAGTGCACATGGAGCTTGGAGGCAAGCTTCTTAACTCTTTGAGAATCGAGACCTAGTTCTTTGAAAGGCTTCAGAGTGTGTGTGTTGTAGATGGTGCCGCCCACACCCAAAAGGATGATGTGGAGAGTAACGGAGGCTCCTTAGAGAATGTTCCAAAGGTCTGTGCTGTTCCTTTGCGGCGTTCAGCTGGTTCTGATGTCTGGTGTCCTCACAGTACTTGATCTCGACGAGGTGGATGTCACGCCGAGGTTTGCTGAGGTCTTTGGGTCGGAGTGACTATGATTGCATCTGGCTTGCTAAATTTCCGCTGCTGTTGTGCATTAGAAGGTAAGAGCCAGGTTGGAATCATTCCTATCTATGTCTCTTCTGAAGGGCGTATGATGCCTTGTTGTACCATTGTTGCACGACTGCCTACGTCTGCTTGTGCTAGCAGGCATGCACCCTGTGTACCTTGATTAATTGCTTTTACAATCATTCAGCCAGCATCGTTGTGCCTGTTTATAATCATTTTATGTAGAATGGAATGACTGCAGCCTGACATCATGTGTTAGGTGCTGTCTAGCTTCTGGCAAATGGGGCAGATTGATGGGCTTTCTATATGGTTGCACTGAGCGGCATGCTTTTGATTGTGTATCAAATCTGTGCGGCAGAGCATGACATTTTTTCTCTACAGAGGTGACACTTGCATTTTTTCAGAATTCCTTCCTTGATCAGTTCTTGGTATTTTGTGTAGCACTTTGTGGACTGATGGTTTGAAGCCTTTTCCAATTTTGGGCCTAGTTGTTGTTGGACGTGCATGTGTCCTTTTACCGCCTTAATCATGCTGACTCTGTCACGACGAATCATGGTACCAGCTTAAGCATGGATTGCAATTATGAGCTAACTTTTCTTCAACAGACCATTAAGTGGGGCTGCTATCTTACTGTAGTTTGGTATGTAACACCTATAATACCCTATAAATCCAAGCACGCTACTACGCAGCTCAGACACGTTAGTAGGTGGTTTGAGATAGCGTACTGCCGCAACTTTTGCTTCGCTAGGAAGCAAGCCCAGTTCGCTCACGTTATGCCCCAAAAATTCTACAACGTTAGCACAGATTACAGTCTTGTCAGGATAAGCTTTCAAACAACATCCTACCAGCATTTCTAGCACTTGTTTGAAGTGCTTTAAGTGCTCATCAGCAGTCTTGCTATAAATTAGTATGTCATCTACGAACGAGGCACAGTTCTTCTGTAAACCTGCTTTACAAATTTCATGATCTATAACCCTTTGGAAATGAGCGGTCGCGTTGCGCAACCCAAATGGCATACGCGTATACATATATATTTGGTTTTTCCACCAGAACGCTGTTTTTGGTTGATCTTCCTTTTCACTTCTATTTGATGGAAACCAGCTCTCAAATCTATTTTAGTGTAAAACCCATGCCCTTTCATGTCTCTGGAAATTTGCTCTGGACGGTGCAGTCCATACTTGTCTGCTTCAGTGGCAGAGTTGATCTCTCTGTAGTCCACACAAAACCGCCTATCAGTATAGTTGCCGTCGGCATCCTTTTTTACTGGTAATACACATTCACTTGCGTACTGGCAATTAGTTGGAGCTGGGATTATGAGCCCTACTTTTTTCAACTCTTCGCACTTCTCCTCCTGTATTTGAGTCTCTAGCGGTGACTTGCGTCTCCTCTTGGTCATGATAGGATAGCGATGCAAGAGTGGAATATCATAAGATCCCACTGCTCCCTCATACGTCCCCCCAGCTGCCAACCCATCCCCCCACTGCTGCTGCTGCTGCTGCTGTGGCTAGCTCTTGGTGGTGGGACATGGCGTGGTTGGTGTGGAACGGCATGATTGTCGATGGGTTCGAAGGTGGTAGGCTTTCGGTTCCTTCCTCACTTCTCCGCTTCTACCCGGCCCGCTGTGCTGGCATTCCCCCTGTTGCTGCTGCATGTGCTCCTCCTGTGGAAGAGGTCGCGCTGGACGTCCGTGTCCGGCCAAAAGCCCCCCCATAAAGGTGTGTTTAACGTCTCCTCCATCTCCACGCGAGAAGGAAGCGACGGCTCAAGCAACGCCCAAGAGGAGATGGCTCAGACAAGTCTGAGAAAAGAGCGATTTTGTTACAAGAGGACTATCTAAACTGGCCAAACAACCAAATAACCATAAAACCGTTGCTCACATTATTAATCCAGGGGAAATCACACAATTCGTCCATGCCATTGATTTAGCATGACAGCTCTGTCACCACTACCAGCAGAGTCTTTTCTTTTCTTTTCTTTCCTTCTACAGCACCGAGATCTGAGAAAATGGAGAGCCTTGCCCTGGCTGGCACGTGATAAAAGTATTTGGTAGGCAAGCTGGAAGAGGGTTTTCCACCCTTGCTGGCCAGAATATGGATGAGTGGGAATGGGCGTCGGTGTTAACGTGGATATCATGGCCACTTTGATTTTCTGCAGAGCACTTTGCTATGGCATCAGCGCACTCCTTGGATGTCAGCGTGGGCTTTAGCCTTGTAGAGATGGATGGTGTCTTTAGAAAGCTAGATGCGGTGTACGATGGTTTCTTGGAGTTTGGCGTGTTTATGCCGTCTCATGCGCTGTGGGTAGAGGATGCTACTTCTTATTTTCCATAGTGCACCAATGTACAAGAAAGACAAAGCCTTCTCTATGACACCCACTGAGGCCATAAACACGCTTTATCATGATGATCTGGGCGTCCACCAAATAGATGATTGGGAATTTTACACTTGCGCTTTTGATCCGTTCTCTACTTCTTTCATCAAGCATGCAGAGAAAGCGATTCAGGATGGTCGTGGTAAGAGACACACAGAAAACGTTCTGCTTCCCCTTCTTACTGACTTGTTCCATCTGTTCCTGTCAGACGGTGTCACCTCACATCTTTCGAACAAAGTCAAAATTACGCCTCTACACAAAAAAAGTCCAAATACGTCCCCCAAAAATTATCGTTTGCTGGCTATCAATGGTTGTATCCTTAGACTTTTTGCAAACGTGGTCAGGGACATGCTGACGGATTGGGCTCTTGCTGAACATCAAATACCAGACTCTCAATTTGGTTTCTGCCCCACAAGGAACACCAACCAACCCCTCTTTATTCTGCGACACATTCTCGCTACTGCAAAAAAGAAAAAAATGAAAGTGTTCACTGCTTTTCTGGACCTCCTTGCTGCCTACGACAGTAATACAAGAGAGAAACTTTGGAGACACTTGCAAAAAATTGACACCACAATATTTGAGAGATATCATCCAAACCATGTACACAGGATGCCTCTACCTTCTTATTGATGGCGACAAAATTTCTGGGGAGGTTGCGCCCAACAAAGGCTTGAAACAGGGCTGCCCTCTGAGTCCCCTTTTGTACTCCCTTTATAAAAATGACATAGACAATTTCTTGACTGTACAGAGAGGTGCTGCCACTGCCCTGGATTCAGTTCAAATCCCTCACTGTGATTATGCTGATGACATTGCTCTCACTTCAAACACGGCTGAAAATCTACAACTCCAACTGAACAAATCCTATGACTATACACGTTTTAAAGGGCTCAAGCTCAACACTGACAAAACAAAAGTCATGGTTTTCTTCAGCAGGAGCAACCCTGCGATTCCCACCTTCACGTACGACGGCACGTCTCTGGAACTTGTCACAGAATTCAAATACCTTGGAATCACTCTTACTCGTGATAAAAGCATGCTCACAGCTGCTGAGAAGATGGCACACAACTTCAGGTCTGCCATTGCCAGAGTTTACAGAATTGGTGACAGCAAGGGTATCAAGCACAGAAAACAGCTGCTATGGGTTTTCCAGGTCTTTGCTCTGACAGCTGGTCTTTACGGTTGTCAAGTGTGTAAGAGCCACTTCTTCTCCGACATATGACTCCTCAAAAACCACCTCTGCATATATTTTGAGATCAATGCATTCCTGAATCAAGACTCATACAGACTCCTCAAGTTTGTGTCAGATTTAGTTTCAATTTTCGACACTGGTTGATTTTGTTTCACCAGCCAATTGCCATCAGCCAGAGACTCGGGCTGTAGGCCATCCTTGTAACCCCCTTGTAACCCCCATATATCCTGCATCTTAGCATACTGAAACGACTCCTGGGTGTCAAGAAAGGCGTACTGATACTAACTGCGTGCTCCGTGAAACAGGTCAGATGCCCATTTTTGTTACTATTGGTTCAGATGCATCATAGGAATCTGGAACAGTTTACTCTCTTCAAACAATCCTCTTCTCGAGAAAATTGTGCGGGCTGACCTTCTTCTTGCAAACAGATTTGTTACATGGACTTGTCAGGTTTTGCACGCACTCAAGATTTTCCTGCATCTCAGCAATTTTTGGATGCCATACGATCTCGCGAATTTATCAATCTGAAACAGTCCGAGATCACTCTGCACGAACGTATCATTGGGAGCTGGAGAGAGCTTGACAATTTGACACCACATGATAATCACCATTCCAGCAGAACTATGAGGACTTAGCGGTGGGGGGTTGCCTGGTGCGGGCACCTAAGTAAACCCCTCCCTTAATCATACTGGCTGTGTCATCACTACCAGCGGAGCCTTTTATTTCCTTTTTTTTTTCTTGAGGACTTATCACACATTTTGGTGAACCTTTGGGGATTGCTCCTGGCTGGTGGGATGACAGAAAAAGAAATCACAAGCCTGTGTTACCTTTCTACCTTCACTCGGATAGTTCCAACGTTCTCAGCCGTGCACTGTCTTGCCTTCACCTTTCTGGCCATAACTTTCTGGTCCAAAGAATGCGTCATAACAGGAATAGAAGGCCTTATGAGCTCAGGAACTGTGACAAATGTGACTGGCACTCTGTTCAGGATGAGGAACACATTTTGCTGGACTGTCCGCATGATCATCTTGTTAGCCTCCGCACACAGCACCGCCAGCTGGTCTTCCCACCTCAGTATGAAGATAGCCCAACTCGTTTGAGGACTTTTTTAGCCAACCAGATAATTGTGGTGTAGCCTCTTTTGTGACTGAGCGCCTAGCCCCTTTTCCTTGATTTTTCTGGTTTCTTTTTGGTTTGGTTTCAGGCCTTTTCCAAGCTTCCGCTCAGATGCCCCCCAGAGGCATAATATATAGCGATGTAACCTTACCTAACCTTACACTTGCAATAAAAGGGGTAGAGATGCTGGTCCCCCAGAAAGACAGAAGCAATACCATACACACTTCGCTCCTATGATTTTAGAAACATTGGTCGATGTGAACCTGACATTTGAGCTAACACCCAGTCCCTGGTGTAGGGCTGTCACTGACCATCTTTCTTATGCTTTATTCAGGCATATATAGTGATGTAACCTTACCTTACCTTATGCTGTATTCTCCCGTACACAACGTAACATTACTTTTTTCCCATTAGCTGCCTCCAGGTTCATTGAGGTTTTGTTGCAGTGACTGTAGCCTGTCTTTGGCCGACTCCGTGTGAGCTGAAGGTGTGCCGCCCTCTGGTCGGTCTGCTCATCATTTGGCGTGTATCAAGGACCTGCTGTTTCGTTTCCCTGCTGTGCTTGAGCCGGTGATCCTATTGCACACTGTGGTCTAGCTCATATGGCGTGACAGGCCTGTGGATGGTGGTATCTGCTCTTCATCGGAGTGTAGGTGTTTCATTGTGTTTATTTTAACTCCTTTGCAAATTTCCTCCTTCTCCTTCGGTTTAAACTTTACAGTAGGGATGACTTTCAGCCAGGTTGTTTGACTGATCGACTGCTGACTGGTCTCGATCAGCCACAAATAAATCCGTAAGCTCAGTTATAAAGAGAAAATGTCTAGCATTCTACTGAGAACGGAAGCCATCATGTTGCATATGATAAATATTTTGGTTGGTGCTTGATGATGCACCAAATTAGGTAGGGCCGCCTAGTCCTAAAAAAGTCCACTCTCCTTTCCAGCAGGAGAGACGGTTTCAGATCAAGCCTGCAACCCTGCTGAACTTTCCTTTTTCCTACGGTGGAGGAGTTTTACGGTGTTTGAAGAGTGGGAGAAAGAAAAGAAAAAAACACCAGGCAGTGATTAGCACTCCCCGCATTATTAAAGGAAAAGGAGCCACGTCGGTGCCAAGTACCGTTGCACTCCTCCAGAACAGGAGAAGGCGGGAGAAGCAAGTGGTGCACTTTACAGGGTTTGAAGAGTAACAATACACGCACATGGTGGAAAACCTCCTTAGCACCTTCGATAGCTGATACGAGGAATTGGTGCCCAGTGCCCAGCCAGGGAATAAACAAACAACAACAACAAATATATCTGAAGAAAGTGTTTTGCACGAATTGATCAGGGAATTCAGGTTGTCAACCAGCTTCATCAAAGGATGAAGACCGTCAGATCCCTCCCTGGCATAAGGACCTAAAGTACTCTCATGATGAGCAAGAGCATAGACCCCAGATCTCCGCCTAGCGTAACTTTAAAGCATCGCCTAAACAGCACAGCAACCGGTTTGCCGCAAGTTGGAACAAAGTATGACTGCAGCATTTTGACACTTCTATAACCAATGCTTATTCAACTCATTTCGTCAAGTCATCTGGCTTGAATGAGAAAGCAAAGTTCCAACCGGTTTGCCGCAAGTTGGAACAAAGTATGACTGCAGCAAAAGACAGCACAGGCTTCTTATGCCCAAAACCAGACAGGCAGGTTGCTTGAATCCACCTCCGAGCTGTCAAATATAAATCCCTCACAACAGTACTCCGCACAAGATTGAAATCCAACTGTTCAGTCCCTCATACCACTTACGTCTTGTCAAAGAAGTCGACTTCACAAACGAGCTATTGTCAAAAATTGTCGACTTCACAAAAGCGTGGATAACAGTAAGCGCACATAAACTCATAGGATTGATAGGATGGAAATGGTACACATTTCATGGCACGCATGTATGGTGCCCCATTTGCAAAGCACTTGTGCTACACAAGCAGTTTGAACGTGGTAAAGAACATTAATTAAGTATTGACGCCAATTCCCTCAGTACTCTATCTTTGAGTCACAACGCACTGCATTAATGCTTCAATCTCAGAAAAACAACTTGGCAGTAGGATGCATAGTTTGAGCAAGTGTAAACATTTGCTGTCATACCGCTTTTTCTTGAAAGCCCATACTCTTAGCTAATGTTATAGCACATCTTGGTCTGATATGAGTTGGATAAGCATGCGTGCGTGAGAACGACCATGGTCTGAAATGCGCCAAGGAAACGTACTCGTAATTGGACCTGCTGCTCACTTTCAGAAGGGTCGTAGGAGGAGCGCGTCCTGGCCAAGAGACAACCCAAGCTGAGCTTTGCGCGCATGACCTCATTATCCACGCCTCAAGCTACACCCTGTGTCGGCACAATGAACAAAGCACAACAAGCCAGTGAGTCCTGGCTGTTAGGCAGCTTGATGGAAGTTCCAAACCAATCTGAGCTTTGCACACAAGAATTCTCTTGTACGTGCTTGGCCTAAAAGGTCGTTCAGAGGGGTGCAAGCCTGGTGTCCGACATGCGTGCTTGGTTGATAGGTGATAAGCAAGCGAACCTATCAACTGTCCAGCGTGTGAGCAAGGTGTGGCAGGTCAACAGCGTGCAAGCCTGATTCCCAACATGCGTGCTTGGTTGATAGGTGATAATCAAGCGAACCTATCAACTGTCCAACGTGTGAGCAAGGTGTGGCAGGTCAACAGCGTGCAAGCCTGATTCCCAACATGCGTGCTTGGTTGATAGGTAGGGAGCAGCATACACCCAGATATGGCTTTTTCATCTACTTATATGTTGTTCGGTTCGATTTTCTGGTAGCAAGGGCTTAATAAATTTCGTGAAAGTTCTAGAATCCTTGAATTGTTCGAGCAGTTTGACGTGCAATTTTGGAAATGGAGGAATTTGCTTGTTTCCATGGTCATGCTCGTCCAAAACATGCTTGTATTGTCTTACATTAAATTTGATGAGTGCAGAAAAATTCAGAACATTTGACGGCCATCTAAGGCTTGTTCCTGCATTCTAGGCTGCAATTTTGGACCTAAAATTTTGACAAACTTTTAATAGCTAACGAACGGCTTTTTTAGGGTTTGTTAAAATGCGTGAAAGTATGCGAACCCAAACTTTTGACCGAACCCCGAACTGAACAACCCTGTATGTACCTATATATACTCTTACACCAGCATATCCAGATGCGCAAGGCGGGGAAGGTGCGAGACCAGGCAGACCACTTGCACCTTACTGCTGTTGTTGTTACGTGTGCAGAGTGGAGCATGTGCTTGCAGGGGGAACTTGTGTGCTCTTGTGTAGCTAGAAGTTCCGAATGTACCGTACAAAAAGTATACCACCGACCCCTGATTATTGATTTATGGTGGGGGCGGTGACATGGCGGTGGTTTCATTTACATTTATTCTAAAGGGGGCGGTTGTGGGGCGGTGGCGGAAATTAAAGTTTTTGAGCAATGCAAGCCAGGAAGCATTCCCAGCACTCCCTGACCCCCCAGCTCCAGCTCCGCCTGCCCCTCAACTCCCAGCCCCAGCCCCGCCTGCACCCCTTGCATCCGCTGGGAAGCTCCAGCGGAGTGCACTCCGTTATAAAAAGCCAGCAGTGACAGCTGAACAGAAAGCAGCCCATACCCAGGCAACAAGCGCTAGCACAAGCAAGGCAGCAGCAGCAGCAGCAGCAGCAGGGGCAAGTTCAAGCAAGGCAGCAGGAGGGGCAGGGGCAAGCACAAGCAAGGCAGCACGCATAAGCAGCAGCAGCGAAAATGACAGCAGCAGCGAGGGCAGTAGCTGTGGCAGTGAGAGTGGCAATGAGAGTGGCAGCAGGAGCAGCAACGGCAGCAGTGATGCTGATAGTGGCTAGGGGGAGGTGCGCAGTAGAATGGGGGATGAAAAAATGAACAATGTTGTAAATTTGATGGTCCTTGACTGGTGAATCAGAGCTTTGGCAGAACATTTGGCTTGAAATGGTCTTTTCTCTTGTAAACCTTTCTCCTTATGTTTATAGGAGGTGAGGGTGGCCAAATTGCAGCCCTTGAGGCCCGGGGCTTTGGAGGAGGAGGGGAGGGTGTTGGATCCATGGACGTCAGTACGGTAGACAGTTCTTTTTTGTTTACATTATGAGATGCCAGAGGGGGGTGACTGGGGATATGTCCAATAATGATCCCCTTTCGCACTCAGAAGCAAGCCATTCACTGCCCCTTGATCCAATTGAAACCATTCTGGCTTCAATTGAAAGCTGGCATTTCTAGCTAGACAAGTGTGTGTCCGTGTCATTCGCTTTGCTTGCAATTTGACAGCGATTGAAGCTCACGCTGGCCACTAAAACCTTAATAGAGTGGCTTTCCATGGGAACAGCACAAGTTGTCATTTCCCTCCGTTTCTTTTGCTATGACATTTGTTTATTACAAGGACTCCTTGCCACCCAAAATCATGCAATTTGGTAAGGTGGGTGACCTGCTGTGAAGATGTTGTGGTAAGCAGTAGGGTTCACGCCAATTCAAATTAGCCATGAGCACCGGAATTGGCAAACTGAAACTCAACTGCTAAAAATTACGATTTGAAACCAAGTTTGACTATAGCCCCGAGGAAACTTATGAAAAACATGCCCGAGGGGAGTCAGTCGCCCCCCTCTGTGGTGTTCATTGCCTGCGTAGTTTTTGTTCCAGGGCCGCTTCCTTCTTGTCACCACAAATCACAGTGCCTGCTTTAACGGTTCCAAATTCCAAGCATAACCTACAAGTGCAAATTTCTGTGTCAAGGGTGCAATAGCTAATTACAGCTTCTGCATCAAGGGTGGCTGAAGAAGGATTAGGGAGTAGCAGTCAAGCACTGGTTTCCCACCTAATTGCCAGCGAGCGCTGTCTATGTGTGGAAAAACGATGTTGTGTGTGTTCAATCTTACAGCAGGCTAATACAGGGCCTTATAAGGTGAAAACGAAAATTTAATCTATTTTTAATTTTGGTGTCACGAAGTGATTGTGAACAGACGGTGTATCGGTATCACCCAACACCGTCCCTGTTAATAGGTGATAAGTAGGGTTGGCCAGAACCATATATATACGGTGTATATACGGTATTTTTGGCAGGGAAATCACCAAATATACAGTCATATACGGTGTATATATACGATTTTGGCCAACCCTAGTGATAAGCATGCAGGCCACCCAACGTGCAAGTGAGGTTTGACAGGACAGAGCATGCAAGTCAGATGTCCAACACGCGTGCTTGGTTAGGTCACAGTTGTGCAGGCAAGGAGTCTGTTTGCAACCTGCCCTGTTTTGACGCAAACTTGTACCTCAGATCGGGGGATCATTGCGCATGCAAGCTGCATTGCTTCAGCACAGACTCAAACCTTAGATGGGAGGATCATTGGAAGGAGGCCTGGAGGCCAAGTAGCTTTCACCCAAGCTTCCATCAGCGAGCATGTTCAGTTTATCAGGCTTTGCCTGCATGCCCCCGCATTCCAAAGGGCTGTGCGCTCTCTTCTGAATGTCGCGCTTGGTCAAAACACGCTGGGTTATGCACCCGCACAGCGCCATGAAGCAGATGGCCTGCGTGAGCGTGCGTAATATCCATGTTTGACAAAGCGGCTGTGAGATGAGGCCGCCATGTTTGGATATGAGGTTTGTGCTATACTCCTGTTTCCAGCACATGCGTACAACCCAATCTTGGTACGCACAGGTGCAAATGTTTGTGACACACACACAAGCTCACACACTCCTACACACACGCCCAACCCCCCTTCCCCCTTAAAATACAAGCCCACAAATGCGCACACACATTCACAAGCATGAATACACACAAACAAACCCACACGCACAAATACACACCGCGTGCATCACGAAAAGCCCTCCCACAGCCTGGAGTGATAACGAGGAGGTTTTTGTATCCTGTGTGGATGATTTTGCAGCGCACTCAAGGGGCTTCTCCGTATAGCCTTCCCTGTAGAAAAGGGAAATGAACACAGAGAGATGTGTGCATATGTGTGTGTGTGTGTGTGCAAAAGCTCTGCGTACCCTTCCCTGTAGAAAAGGGAAATGAACACAGAGAGATGTGTGCATATGTGTGTGTGTGCACAATAGCTCTGCGTAGCCTTCTCTGTAGAAAAGGAAATGAACACAGAGAGATGTGTGCATATATATGTGTGTGTGTGTGCACAAAAGCTCCGCGCAGCCTTCCCTGTAGAAAAGGGAAATGAACACAGAGAGATGTGTGCAAATGTGTGTGTGTGCACAAAAGCTCTGCGTAGCCTTCTCTGTAGAAAAGGGAAATGAACACAGAGAGATGTGTGCATATGTGTGTGTGTGCACAAAAGCTCCGCGCAGCCTTCCCTGTGGAAAAGGGAAATGAACACAGAGATAAGGTACGCCTATGTGTGTGTGTGTGTGTGTGCTGGCACAAAAGCTCTGCGTAGCCTCCCTGTACACACAAACTCTCTGTCTGGCCTTCTCTGTGGACAGGGATTAGGGAGAGGGGTGTGTTTGCAGCAGAGCTCTCTTATTACAAGGGAACGGGCAAAGGGGTGTGCACATACAAGAGCTCCATGTAGTTTTGTTTGAATAGGAAATGGGAAGGAGTGTCCAGAGCCGTATCCATACCAACATTATACGGTAACATAGGAGGAAACATGCAGGTGTACGGTCAATATAGTTGATAAGAATATGAAGGATAATGCCCAAAATTGTGCGGCAATATAGTCAGTTGTAAAGGCATGCATCGTTGAAGTCAGCCCAGAGTTGAGGGCACGCGGACAGAAGCTCTGCCTAGCCTCCTGAGTTTTGAAAAAGGATGAGCAAAGCGCGGATACAAGCATGTTGGGGAGTAATGGCTGGAAAGTGAGCAACTAAACTGAGCAGCTCGTTTGCTGAAGCATTTTATATGATATCTTAACACATTCACATTCATAAATAGAGGAACAGCAAAGCTTCCTGCAGCAGGTATCTCCCCCTCAAGCTTTGAAGCCTGACCAAATCAACGCAATCAAGCCTCTGAGTCTGAGCATGCACGCCCCTGAACAAAAAGTGGTCGGCAAATGCCAGGCACACAGAGCTTTATCCACTTGCATCTTGCCGGCTTAGCGAGCCCCACGCTCAAAAGATTACCCTCCTCAAAGAAATCTCTTATGCAAGCTCTTACACATGCTTACGCGATGTGACTGAAGTTATAACTTTGCTCCATGCAATGATTGCCCTCCGCAGAGCATATACAAATTATGTGGTGGGTTCCGTAGGGCTACTCAAGCATTGCGGCTCCTACTTATTGCAAGGTGCCCAAATAATTAGCATAATTTATTTGCAAATATCTGGGCTTTGCAAAGCCAGCCAAATTAATATGTTTATTGCGAGCTTTTGCGTGCGTTTGGCGTTTCTGTATACTCTGCTCTCTGTTAAAACCTACATCCAAGGACTTGCAATACCTTGGGTCGTTCACGTTTGTAGCGGCGGAAAGTTTAAATATATAGCAAAAAGGGTGCCTTTTGGTAAAGAATTGAACCCAAGACCTGCAGGCTCCAGCAAAATCAGGCTGTCAAAAGTCAAAGCTTGCGAGACCTGGATTTTTATTTGGTTTGCGAGGTGCTCACAAAAATAATCATCTACTTGTCATTTTAATAGTATCCCTCTCTGACTGGGCCTTTTTGTCTGCTGGTTAAGGAGGTTTATGGTACTTGATACCGAAGTGGCTTTCTTTTCCTTAATTATTGTGAGGAGTGGTTTTCACTGCCTGCGTAGTTTTTTTTGCCCTTAATTCTATAGCCTTACGATACGGCTGAAAGTCACAAGCTACGCTGACAAGGAGCAGCGTGCAAAAAAAACTAATTCTCAACTAATGCTCACAATAACCAGAGCCCCACCTCAGACCTTAGACGCCGTATACTTGGCTGAGCAGTTGTGCACATCACCCAAACACTCTGCCTGAAATGCGAAGATCATAATCAAAGTGCGAGATATAACATTGTATCCCCCAAATCCTAACATATGGGTTATGTGTGGTTTCTTCAGTGGTCTGAGCCCTTCAGAACACCTCACCCAAACACTCTACCTGGAATGCAAATCATTAAGATACCTCACCACAGCTTTTCCAGCTACACCCATCACACACACACACACACGCACACACACACACATACACACACACACAAACGAGTAGGGTTGGCAAAAACCATACATACATAAGTATACGGTATTTTTTGCAGAGAGACTACCATACATACGGTCATATGTGGTGTACATATACGGTTCTCGCCAACCCTACACACATGCCTACAGCCTGCCTCAAACCATGTAGCACGACCTGTGCTTTTGCCAGTCAGAATTGTATATGTTCATCGTATTTGACCATACATTTGGTGATTACAACCTCAAACCATGTAGCACGACCCCGTGTGCTTTTGTCAGTCAGTCTTACCACATCTCATCCAAACGCACTGCCTAAAATGCAAAATGCAATGGATCTCACCACAGCTTTGCGAGCTACACACACGACACACACACACACACACACACACACACACACACACACATACGACATCTCAGCCATACAACCTACTTCAGACCATGTAGCACGACCCCATGATTTTGCCAGCCAGCCAGTCTTACCACATCTCATCCAAATCCAAACGCTCTGCCTAAAATGCAATGGATCCACCACAGCTCTGCGAGTACACACACAACACACACACGACATCTCAGCCATACAACCTACTTCAGACCATGTAGCACAACCCTATGGTTTTGCCAGCCAGCCAGTCTTACCACATCTCATCCAAACGCACTGCCTAAAATGCAATGGATCCACCACAGCTCTGCGAGTACACACACAACACACACACGACATCTCAGCCATACAACCTACTTCAGACCATGTAGCACAACCCTATGGTTTTGCCAGCCAGCCAGTCTTACCACATCTCATCCAAACGCACTGCCTAAAATGCAATGGATCTCACCACAGCTTTGCGAGTACACACACAACACACACACACCACATCTCAGCCATACAACCTACTTCAGACCATGTAGCACAACCCTATGGTTTTGCCAGCCAGCCAGTCTTACCACATCTCATCCAAACGCACTGCCTAAAATGCAATGAATCTCACCACAGCTTTGCGAGCTACACACACGACACACACACACGACATCTCAGCCATACAACCTACTTCAGACCATGTAGCACAACCCCATGATTTTGCCAGCCAGCCAGCCTTACCACATCTCATCCAAATCCAAAACTCTGCCTAAAATGCAATGGATCCACCACAGCTCTGCGCGTACACACACGCGACACACATGACACATGACATCTCATCATTACACCCTGCTTGTAAACATGTAGCATGACCCAGGGTACCTGCTTGTAATAATGTCACCTTACACCCTTACACCTCACCCTTGCATCTCACCATCTCACCCTGCTTGTATATATGTAGTATGACACAGGTCGTGGTACTTATTCCACAGATATTCCACAGGTCGTGGTCCTTGTACTCCACAAATCGTGGTACTTATTCCACAGGTCGTGGGACTTGTACTCCGCAGGTCGTGGTACTTATTCCACAGGTCGTGGTCCTTGTACTCCACAGGTCGTGGGACTTATTCCACAGGTCGTATCCTTGTACTCCACAAATCGCGGTACTTATTCCACAGTCGTGGTCCTTGTACTCCACAAATCGTGGTACTTATTTCACAGGTCGTGGTCCTTGTACTCCACAGGTCGTGGGACTTATTCCACAGGTATATCAAGAGCTATCAGATCACAGAGGAGTTGACCGACACAATTGATAACCTGTGCTTCACGACATTGAGCACCCTACCACTGCCAGCCAGTCTTACCACATCTCATCCATTAAGCCCTCCTCACGGATAGCCTGCAGGATAGCGTCCACTACACGCAGCACATACAGGCCGCAGTTTCTGGGAGGTAGGAAGTGGGATATTGTCAAGTTGAAAATATAGTCAAGTTGGAAATGGTCAAGTTGGCCATACATTGACCCAACAGCTTTGGAGCTTCTTCTGCTAAGATTAATTTGCTGTTGTCAGTCGGTGCCCAGCATGGAGGGCACTGGACAAACTTATGAATGCACTACTTGCATGCTAAGCAGATTGTTGCCAAAAAAGTTACGCGTAAAGCGTCAGTTTTGGCTGGGAAACCTTTAAGTACACAGTCACATACGATATACATGGATGGTATATGGGTAGGGTCGGTCATTACTGTATCAGACACACCATGATTAAATTGTACGTATGGCTATTACTTCCACTGCTAAAAAAGTACAGCATGTACACTGTACAGACAGCATGTACACTGTACAGACAGCATGTACACTGTACAGACAGCATGTACACTGTACAGACAGCATGTACACTGTACAGACACCATGTACACTGTACAGACAGCATGTACACTGTACACACCATGTACACTGTACAGACAGCATGTACACTGTACAGACAGCATGTACACTGTACAGACACCATGCACACTGTACAGACAGCATGTACACTGTACAGACAGCATGTACACTGTACAGACACCATGCACACTGTACAGACACCATAAATTGACCGTATGTATGGTCATTAATCCCACTGCCAAAAAAACACAGTATATACAACAAACAGACACCGTATATACCCCTGCGGAAACTGTGAGGTCACACACGCACATGCACACGCACATGCACATGCACACGCACATGCACACACACATCACAGCAAACACGCGCGCACACAAACACAGACAATACCAAGGAATTGAGGCCTCACCTAGAGTCGGCAGCATAAGCTCCAGCAAGGAAGTTGAGGGTGCTGCATGGCAGAGGTAGGAGAGGTAGATAGGAAAGGCAGGAGAGATAGGAGTGGTAGGAAAGGTAGATAGGAGAGGCAGGAGAGGTAGATAGGAAAGGCAGGAGAGATAGGAGTGGTAGGAAAGTTAGATAGGAGAGGCAGGAGAGGTACATAGGAAAGGCAGGAGAGGTAGGAGAGGTAGATAGGAGAGGTAGGAGAGGTAGAAGATAAATTGGGATGAATGAGTTGATAAATGAGCCTCAAGAAGAGTTAACAGGTTGAGCACATCACGTTATTAGTGAAGCGTCGTCTGTCAGAGACCAATGCAAAGTCTACACAAATGGGAACCCAAGCCCAAAGTCAGTGGCAGCCACCCCTAACATCGGTCAACACACACATACACACACACGCAGCCCTGAGGGCAGAAAAAAAAGGCTCACCTTCCTACCATCCTCATATCACACTTGGGATTATCTGTATGCACGGGCATTGTGGAAGGGGGAGCTGTCTGGGTAGTCTGTTTCGACTGTCAACCACACACACACACACACACACACACACACACACAAACACACACACACAGCATCACGCAGAACAGCAGAGACAAAAAGGACGACTCTGTTACGTGGATATATGTATCACGTAAAGAAAAGGAATGGCAATAGTCGGTTTACCCTTATATAGGGTTGGCCAGAACCGTATATAATCGTATATTTTATGAATTTCCTGCGAGAAATACCGTATACCGTATTCGAAAAGTAAATCACCGCCTCCTCATTATTGTTTTAGGTGGGGGCAGTGACGGGGCGGTGGTTTCATGTATATTTATTTCTAAAGGGGGCGGTTGTGGGGCGGTGGCGGAAATTAAAGTTTTCGAGCAGTGCGAGCGATGAGTAGTTAGGAAGCCTTTTGATGAGTGGTCAGGGAACCTTCCCAGCACTCCCTGACACCCCAGCCCCAGTTCCGCCTGCCCCTGCCCCTGCACCCCCAGCCCCAGCTCCACCCGTTGCACCCGTCGGGAAGTTCCAGCGAGGGGGGGGGCGGTTGCAGTACAAAACCATAAATTATTTATTGTTTGGGGGGCAGTGGATCCATGGACGTACAGTATACACCATATATAAATGATTCTCAGACTGACCAACCCTATCCGTATAGAAACGTTTCAACCTCAAGTGAGCCTCGTCATTGACAAGGACACCCTTACTACCATTCATAAGGTCACTGAGGGTTCAAATTAACGATGCAAGTACATGGTCCATCGTACTGACACACACACACACATACACACACATGTGTTTGCACACACAAAGTGTGTGCGTGTGTGCGCACGTGTGCGTGTGTGTACGTGTGTGCATGTGTGTGTATGTGTGTGTGTATGTGTGTATGTGTATGTGTGTGTGTGCGTATGCGTGTGTAGATGCGGGTGTGCAAGTATGTGTGTGTGATGAGCTTGCGCATGGCGAATTACCTCAGCCTACTTTAGTTACAAAGTCAAACGCTTGAGCTAAAAAGCCTCTCTCCCTCCGTAAAAATCATTGGGCTCTCTCGAATGGAAAATAGTCTCTCACTCTCTCTCGCACGAAACAAGCAGTCAATTATTGGAGTAGGCTCTCGCGAGGAACACAGCCTGACCTGAAACACAGCCATCCAAATACACGGAATACAAGCGCAATAAAATCACACTGCAGCCAGGAGGCTGTTGTTATCATAAAATTTTGGCGCCACGTGTCGATTGAAATATAGAGTATATAAATTACATATTCGGAGACCTGACGTCGAGAGCTATCAACTGGTATATAAATGAGTCGATTCTGAGGGGTCGGTTGGTGGGTGGCGATTTGGGGTGCTCAAAAATTTGGTGGGGGGTTCTCATGAATTTTTCTGGGGCACTTCCAGCAAATAATAAATACACTTTTGGAATCCTCCGCTCAAGCCCAGTTAAATGGCACCCTTGTTGGGTGATTTGATTAAAGGGGGGTGTCTGGGTGCCTGGTCACAGTAATGCATGGAATGCCCAAGTAGGCCGCGGGGGTGTGTCCAGGCAATTACCAGCAATCAATTCCAAACTTGCAGTTCACGTATTGCATTATACATAAGTTGAATGAATGAAGTGCAAAAGTGCTTTGGCAAAGGTTTTTGCTGGATTTGTGCACGAAACAGGTGGTCAGTGCAAGAGCGTGTGCATTTCAGTATTTGCCTATACCTCTTCAGGCATTAATTTATTTGGCACAATAATGGTGCGGGCAGATAGCTGCTTTTATTCTTAGCAGATTGACACCCTTTTTATTAGTGTGGGGGGTCAGGAAGGGTTTTTTTGGGGGGGGGGGGGCATTTTGGGCCCGAGGCCCAAAATTTACACGTGACTGTCATGGAATTATTTTTAGCCTCCTGCCACAGCACATGATGCATGTTTAGAGGTCATGGGTCCGCCCGCAAATTATGCATATGTTAGAGGTAAGGCCCAGACGCCTATGTCAGTGGTAAGGTCTGACGCAAATGTTAGTGGCAAGACCTGCCCTTTGAGTCTATTCTGCTAAGGCAACCTCTAAAATAAAGGAAGACCTCCCGTTCCCAGGAATCGAACCGCTTCACAGACACCATCCACCTTTCTCAAACAGATCACCCTGCTAACTCAACACACTTTATTCATACCGGCAGCCCGTGGCAGCATACACCAATGCACCTCCGCACCTGCAATGTTGAGCTCCACTTCTGACTTCCCCAAGAGTGCAGCCCCGCACTTGCCCTCACGCACAGCAGGAAATGCCTGTGTGCATGTGTGCGCTTGTGTGTTTGTGTGTGTGTGTGCGCTTGTGTGCGTATATGCGCGTGCATTTGTGTGTGTGTGTTTGTGTGTGCTTATGTGTGTGTATGTGTGTTTGTATCCTCATAGGACTGTGTGCTCCTGTGTCTCTCTGGCCTACCTTTTATTTGAAAACAAAACACACACATACAACAACCCGTAAGTGAGACTGCTTGTAAGCCTTACCTCACTGATGGAACCAATGGAGTATACAGGCAGGGAGGGAGCGGAGTTCTTGAGAAACGTGTTCACGAAAGGTACGTTTGTGAGCGCACATGCTGATTTGCCAGATCGCATCAAGTCATCAATACTGCACGCATGTGCATGTATGTATGTATGTATGTATGTGTATGTATGTGTGTGTATGTATGTGTGTGTATGTGTGTATGTATGTGCGTGTGCGTATGCACATGCGTGCCTGTGTGTTGCGTGTGTAAACAAGATGAAATTCTGCCTGTGACTTGGGCGACTGAATAATTGTACCAGCTCCTATTTGAAGCAGGCGGCCATGTATCCAGCCAAGAAATAGACAGCGACATTCAGCAGATATATCCAAATGCCTGTTGATGCAACTTCAGATAAATGAATGCCTCCAACTTAGCGTTCAGCGCAGAAAGAGCTATGGAATAGAAGAGCAAGCAAAAGGATGGGGATGGAAGAGCAATGACGAAAACGACAGTGCAGCAAGGGAGAGGTGTCGTCAAGTCTATGTGTGTGTGTGTGTGTGTGCGTGTGCGTGTGTGTGCGTGTGCGTGTGCGTGTGTGTGTGCGTGTGTGTGTGTTCTGAGTGTGTTGCTACGAGACAGATGACCATGCAATGGAAGTTGCTGGGGCATGTTAATTTCTGTTAGCAGGGTTTCTGCGTCACACCTGTGGCGCTCGTTAATGCTAAGCCCTTAATTCTTAAATTGAATTGAGATGATTTGTTGAGCCAGCAGCATAGTCTGAAAGATATACTTCCGGTCCCAGCATCCTTCAGGTCACAGTCCCTCATCTCGCAGTCCCTCATGTCACAATCCCTCATTTGGGTTTCGGGTTAGGGTTTCGGGTTAGGGTTTAGGGTTTAGGTCACAGTCATAGACAGTCATAGACAGTCACAGTCACAGTCACAGTCACAGCCACAGTCACGGCCATGTCACAGTCACAGTCACAGTCACGGCCATGTCACAGTCACAATCACAGTCACGGTCCCTCACCTCACAGTCACGGCCATGTCACAGTCACAGCCACAGTCACAGTCACCGTCAACGTCACAGTCACAGTCAAAGTCCCTCATGTCACAGTCCCTCATGTCCTGACAGTTTCTCTCAGCTCACAGGAGCCTGAACTATGTTCAGCCTGTTTGTGGCACATCGTAGCAAGCGCGTCTGCGCAAGAAAAGAGTTGTAAGGAGCCCTTGTGACCCTCGTGACCATTGCAGCGACTCACTTGTTGATGCTTGATTTGGACTGGAGCTCAATGATGAGGAAGGTGGTGAGCTGAGCAGTGTAGGCCTGTGATGTGCCAAATTGGAGGAGGGTTCAGTTCATTTGAAACGGTGAGGACAGCTGGTCTGGTATAAGGTGTAGGTAAGACGGCCGCTCCTTTTGTATAAAGTACTCCCAAAAATAGTGGGAACGAGCTACAAAATAATTATGACCATCGCAATTTCTTTGCCACTCCTGGCGAGCAGTCATACTTCTTGGCTGAAGGCCTTTTTTCTTGTAAACCTTGGCCACTCACCGCCAGCAGAACGATGCAGATCCCGGTCCAGCTCATCAGGTACATCTTAGACCACGGATTGCCTGGGTTCTTGTAGGAATCTTGAACAGTCATCAGCACCCACCCCTGCATTTTGCGGTCCCGTCACAGCAACTTGTTAAGCACAGTGGAGAAGACATGCCCTTTTTGTAGGCATGCACTTGGTCTTGTCAACGTGGAAAATTGCAGTTGGCCAGGGTTGTCCGGGATTATCTGAGCCTCAGTCTGAAAGCGTTGTTTCTTGCACTCAAGGCACAGCTACTTGCGTGCCACTGCATCATCAAAGATGCGTGCCACTGCATCATGATGCTTTGATGATGCGTGCCACTGCTTTGATGATGCGTGCCACTGCATCATCAAAGATGCGTGCCACTGCATCATGATGATTTGATGATGCGTGCCACTGCTTTGATGATGCGTGCCACTGCATCATCAAAGATGCGTGCCACTGCATCATGATGATTTGATGATGCGTGCCACTGATTTGATGATGCGTGTTACTGCATCATGATGATTTGATGATGCGTGCCACTGCTTTGATGATGCGTGCCACTGCATCATGATGATTTGATGATGCGTGCCACTGCATCATCAAGTAACTAGGGTCGACCTAACCAGAATTATACGGTGTATATATGGTGTTTCTTGCAGGGCTTTCGCCAAGTACACGGTCATATATGGCGTATTTATACGGTGTTTCTTGCAGGGATTTCGTCAAGTACACGGTCATATATGGCGTATTTATACGGTGTTTCTTGCAGAGATTTCGTCAAGTACACGGTCATATATGGCGTATTTATACGGTGTTTCTTGCAGGGATTTCGCCAAGTACACGGTCATATATGGCGTATTTATACGGTGTTTCTTGCAGGGATTTTGTCTAGTACACGGTCATATGTGGCGTATTTATACGGTGTTTCTTGCAAAGATTCTGTCAAGTACACGTTCATATACGGCGTATATATATACCGTCCGTTTACGATCACTTCGGAAATTAAATAATAATTTGGCCAGAAAACGAAAATTTTTATTATTTCTTGGAGTCCTCTCCGAACTGACTTCAAAGTAATAAATTAATTATCTATAGTGGTGTTGAGGGTGAAAGTCGAAATGAGGCTCCAAGCGCGCCTTCCCTGCTTCTGAGCACTTTGATCAGCCACAGCTTCAGCCTCAGCCACAGCTTCAGCCATAACAAACAGCAGTAACAGTGAACAGGCAGCATTCACAGGGGGGCTCTCGAACTCAAAAAATAATTCCCGGCAGGGCCCTCCCGAAGTGCCCTCGAACTCAAAAATTAATCCCCAAACCCCCTCACGAACTAAAATCGTAAATTTAATTAATTTTTTGAAAGTGTGGTCACGAAGTGATCGTGAACGGACGGTATATTTTTTTTTCTGGCCAGCCCTAATACCGTAGGTTCACGATCACTTCGGAAATTAATTAATTATTTGGCCAAAAAACGAAAAATTTTTATTAATTCATGGAGGCCTCTCCGAACTGAATTCGAAGTGATAAATTAATTATTTATAGTGATTTTGAGGGTGATATTAAAATGAGCTCCAAGCGCGCCAATGTGAACCCCCTGGCCGGATTCTTGAAGCCCCTGTCCCCAGCCTCAGCCACAGCCACAGCTTCAGCCTCTTCAACAAATAGCAGTAGCAGTGCACAGGCAGAATTCATAGGGGGCTCTCAAACTTAAAAGGAATTCCCGACAGAGCCCTCCCGAAGTGCCCTCGAACCCAGGAATTTTTCCCCAGACCCCCTCACGATGAATCGAAAAATAAATTAATTTTTTGAAAGTGTGGTCCCGAAGTGATCGTGAACCTACGGTAAGTTGCTTTGTGTACAGGTTGTCAGGTAAATGCGCACTTTGGGGACTTATTCCCTAGACGGATGCTTTCATGGAATGATGCATACGTCAAATTGCATACCTCAAAACCTACATGGTCTGTTTTTCTACATTTTTTTTGCATTATTAACTGCAAGCTGTAAAACCACAACACACAGCAGCGGGTGATCTGTCGTGCACTTCTTAAAGCAACAAGCATCGTTCACGCTGTGGCTACTGAGGCACACGTAGGCAGGCTGAGGCACACGTACTGTGGCTGCTGAGGCACACGTACTGTGGCTGCTGAGGCACACGTACCGTGGCTGCTGAGGCACACGTAGGCAGGCTGAGGCACACGTACCGTGGCTGCTGAGGCACACGTACCGTGGCTGCTGAGGCACACGTACTGTGGCTGCTGAGGCACACGTACTGTGGCTGCTGAGGCACATGTACTGTGGCTTGCAGCAGTCTCTACCTCAGCTGCTTTTAAAACTACATATAACACATAACACATAACGTACAACATACAACAGATTCAAGAGAAAAAGGTGTGTAGCAGATGCATGTCGGTGATCATACAATAAGTTTTAAGAATAAGGTGTATTAAAGCAGACACACACACTATGTGTACTGCTTTTAAATCTACATATAACACATAAAATATAACAGTGTTGAGCTTGGAGGGTGCAAGCCAGGGGAGCACACGCCCTAGGAGCATTTGAGAAACCTAGATATTGTGCAGCAGATTTCCTTGGGAAAAGAACAGCTGTTTGGGGCTTCTGACAGGCCCCCTCTAGTATACTGGACAAAGTCTGTTTAAATTGCCAGTCAGGGAGCGCACGCCATAAAAGCAGGCAACCCCCTCGGCATGCTTGGCATGATACAATGATACTTGGCATGATACAACAACAGCGAGGCACTCCAGGTACCAACCAGGGCACAGAAGAAAGCCTGCTGTAACTGCAGTAGGAAGCAGGTTCAGTTACTTGCAGTTACTTGCAAATCGTGTGACCAAAAGTTCTTAAAATTCATCAGTTGTGTGTTGTAATTAATCAATTGCAGCACGATGCCGCCGCTGTTCCAGCGGCTTGCTGCGCACAGGAAAGACCGTTGCAAACAACGCGTCATCAATTTGTCCATTTGCAAATTTAGTCTGGCTTGGCTTCCCTTTCCAGGGTTCATCGGGTTTAGAAGAAATGAGAACCTACTGGTATGCACGGATTCACCTAAGTTGTTTCAAGAGCACGTTATTTGCAGGCACGTCATTCAATTGGAGGGGAGTGGTCTTGCAACCCAAATACTTTCCTTTCTTTCCAGATAGCCGGCTGCGACCCATATCTTATGTAAAATATAAATCAGACGTAGCATACGCAGTTTACATTAGTTATTGTTTGTTGAACTGGCATGTACGACAACAATCGTAAAGAGCGTCTCGGTATTACAGGGCGTCTCTGAATGACAGGGTCTCTGAATTGCAGAGGGCGCCTTCGAATTACAGAGAGCATCTTTGAATGACAGGGCGTCTCTGAATGACAGGGTATTTTTAAATGACAGAGTCTCCAAATTACAGAGGGCGTCTCTGAATGACAGGGTCTCTGAATTGCAGAGGGCGCCTTCGAATTACAGAGGGCGCCTTCGAATTAGCCACTGTCATGGTCTTGGTGAGAGCATCTTTGATTGACAGGGTGTCTCTGAATGACAGGGTGTTTTTAAATGACAGAGTCTCCGAATTACAGAGGGCGTCTCTGAATTACTCACGTGGTGTGAATTGCTCACAAAGTGCGTATTACTCACTCAGCAAGTGGTAAACCCCCGCATACCCACTTCAATACAAACACACACAAACACACAAGCGCAAGAGCACAGACAAGCTCACACATACACTCATTCACACTCACACCCATACCCATATGCACACCCACATGCACACGCACCAAAGACACATGCAAATACACTAAAATTCCCTCTCCCACTCCCACTTGCACACACACACGCACACACACATACATACACACACACACACACCTGATAGAACATGTTAGAGATGGAGCGAACGGACTTTCGAAAGCTGTGATAAACGGCGTTCCCTTCTGGCACTCCACTGATGCTGCTTCGGATGGCGTTGTCGTTTGGTGGAGGGACGATGTTTGGATCCACAAAGTGCTGCGCATGAAGTGCAAACGGCACGATGCAGCAAGAATCGCCTTTAAAAAGTGATGAGAGACACGCACAAGGCGCTCATTGTGCACGTGCACGCACACACGCATGTGCACGCACACACACACACACACACACACACTCACACACTCTCACACACACACACACGCATAGTACATAGCATAAAGATGATGTGCAAAGTCATCAGGACTCATAAATTCTACGGTCATGGCTGTCTACCGGAAACATATAGGACATGAAACAATGAATGTGCTGAGAAATAAAGAAGAGCACCAAAACAATTGCAGTGAAAAGGATACCAAACAGCTAGGGTTGGCCAGAACCATAAATACATGGTGTATATACGGTAATTTTGGCAGGGAAATCACCTAATATACGGTCATATACGGTGTGTATATGCGGTTCTGGCCAACCCTACAAACAGCACCTCAAACCACAGGCCCCTCAAGCAAAGCATTCTTATAAAAGTGTGACATACAGCAGGCTGGCAAGAGGAGCTCACCAAAAAAATCGCGGTGAAGAGGATGCCAAACAGCACTACGAGCCACAAGTCCCTTGAGAAGGGGGCCAGGAAGGTCCAAAACTGGTCTTTGAACGCCACGGTGACGGGTTTGGGAACAGGCACTGCTAGAATTAGAGAGGTGTCGATGGTGGGGATCGAGAAGTCGATGTTGCGCCGCTTGCGTGCGGCGGTTTCACCCCACCTGAGCACGCCAGGTGTGAAGCGAAAACACACGCACGGGTGGAAAGCTAGATGGTGAAAAATATACCGATCAGCTTTTGAGTGCTTGTGTGCAGCGGTCTTATCCCACCTCAGCACGTAAGTGGTGAAGGATGGCACACGCACACTAGGTAGATGGGTATATCGAGTCATCAGTGGTGCATTACTCTGCGCTTATTTGTGCAGTGGTCTTACCCCGCCCTTTGTGTGTTCTCCTACAGTATTTAGCACGGGACACACACACACGCACACACGCACGTCGTCCAATTCTCGTCCATCTCTACTCTCTGCACTGTTGTGTACAGGGTTCAGGCCCTGACTCTTTGCATGCTTTCTTTTATGTGCAAAAGCCGGAAGGTCAAAAAGAGCGCTGATAATCAAGCCTGTACTGATGAGCCTGCATGGCGATACATTTGCACTAATATTACACACAGTTTTGAAGTCAACGTCAGCGATGTTTGCTTGTTGCTTTTCCAAAGTTTGGGAGGCGCACTGACACTGACGACTTTCCTGGAAATCATGTGCGCAAGTAAGAAGCTGTACAGAGACCTTATTATGCACAAAGTTGGCCTATCCATTTCTATAAAGGTTGGCATATTTGACCTTTTTGACCATGCAAACCTTCATGTCCTATGTACATTTTTGGTTCTGGCTGCCCGACAATCTACAGTTGCAAAATGCAACTATGCTCTGTCAGTGTGTATGAGTGTGTGTGCATGCGTGTGTGTGTGTGTGTGTGTGTTTGTGTGCGTGTGTGACATGCCTCTGTGCATCTGCCAGCAGAAACAAGACCCTCAACTCACCAACTGCACATCATGTCCATCTCTCTCCCCTTTCCGTAAAGGATGTAGTCATACGTCTCGCCCTATGTTCAAGAGGGTAAGGTACAGAGAGCAACATCGCAGTTGTCTGCCTGCTCAAACTTTACCACCGTGCAATTTACGCAACAAAGTTGCTGTTTTGTTGTGCACGTTTGTTGGATTTGTTGCAGACCGCTGTATGATCGACGCGCTCAAATTACTCTCGTTAAGCACTGCTGATTAAAACACGCACCCAAGCTGCTCTTTTTTGTATTGAGCATTGCTGTTTCAATCACACTCAAGTTTCAGCTAGTGCTAGGTGAGGCCTGCAAAGCCTACCTGTTTGGCTACTCCTGTTTCCGTACTCCCTCAGCACGTTTTGCTGGTAGGAGTGCGCGAAAGGAAACTTAATTTCATCCACACCGTTTGCAGCATCTTGGAAGGGCAAACTCATGGTGATGGTTGTAGTACACTAGCGGGACAGCCTTTCCTTTTATCAGGGTTTAACAAGCACATAAACGCATGCACATGGAACAAGGTCAAGGTCTTTCCTCCCCTTTTTATCCTTTCCCTCTATTGTCGTGGGGACTTATTTCACTCCCTGCGTAATTTCTTTTTTACTCATTATTCCCTTCTACGCGGGCAAACCTCGGGAGGGTCGTCCATTTTGATGATGTCATACTCAAACTCTCCCCTGCGGGCCACCTGTGCGTGCGTGCATGTGTGTGTGTGTGTGTATGTGTGTGTGTGCATGTGTGTGAGTGTGTGTGTGTCCACTTCCGCATGTAAATTTGAAGGAAGAAGTAGAGACAAAATGGGTTGTTTTATGTGTGTATATTAGTGTGCGTAGGAGTTTGTGTGTAAATGCAGCGCACATGATCTCTTTTTAACTTTTTAACTACAATATGCCCGGGCACGCTTTGTTGCATAATTACCGAAGAAAGTGTGCACAAATGATGTATCTGCTGCAGGCAGCTTGAACAAATTTTTACAGACACGTGTAAGACAACTGAAGAACTTCTACATTGCCCTGCAATTATTCTAGCAAGGAAAACACCGCGATCAAAGGATTGGGACTACAAGGCCAAGTACTCCAGGAAACGACGACACTATGTTTAAAGACTAAGCTTACCTCTCTGAAAAGTTCAATGTCAAAGCCTGTGCGTGTTTTACAAAAAAAGTGCATGGAATGAAGAGTGGAAAGGGCAGGCAAGTAGTCCGACTTGCTTGCTTTCTAAACGGTGCCAGGAAAGAGCATGGTAGTTCAAATTGCTTGCTATCTAAACGGTGCCAGGGAAGAGCATGGAATGAGGAATGAGGGGTGCTGAAAGAAGCAGGCAGACAGGCAGGCTATCGGCGATTAAAATATAGGTGCACTTTGCTGTACCATAGCAAAGCAGCAGAGTACTTGAATGATTTACTATAATCTGCACGTACCGCTCCAAGTGCCAGTGCTTTCATCATAACCGGAGAAAGGTGGATACACCTGCGCGAGAGAGAACGGTCGCCGTGAAATCAGCTCTTATGCCGCTTGAAGGGGAGGGGGCAAACGAGAGAGGTCATGCATGTGGCAGGAAACAGAAGCCAAACTTTTTGATAGATTCGGTAACAGTTGAGAGGCCGCTACCCTTCCAGGCGCACTCTTTATTTATCTGCATGTGTTCAGGAAAACTCTGCTCGCAGCCCCAGATCCTACTAACTTACAACTGCCCCACACTTGATGGTCTTTCCGCTGAGGCCCGTCTGTAGTAAAGGAGGGTAAGTGTGTGATTTGAAGGTAAGAGCTTTCTTTGGTCATCACCCAATTAACAGGCACAAAAGCAGAAAAAACACATGTCACTAACCGCCGTGTTGTTGCCCTGGCTGTTTAGAGCCTGCTCGTCTGGGCACCTGGAATGGCAGACAGAGTAACTATTTTGGTACCGGAGTGGAGACCAAGCATCACATGGTAGACTGTCACAGGTGTACACGTGTAAGCTGTTGACTTGTGAATGTTTTCAGGCTTGAACATGCAGCTCAGTCGCACTAAATTTGAGGTTCGCAACTCAGATTAATCCAGTCGTGCGTGTGCGTGTGGACATGTTGCTGTGCACAAAGACTGCTTGGGCATCTAAGCTACAACCCTAACAGCCTCCTCACCAATCTCTCTCGCTGCCATTGGCAACTTGCACCACCGCACAAAGCAGCATGCAGACCAGCAAGTGCAAGCTAACCATAAAGCCAAACTGAAACCTAAAGGCCAAGGAAACGAAGAAGGAAAACTTAATACTTTCGTGAAATTAAAATTGGTGCAAAATTGAAGAATGGGCAGTAGGTATCCACGGGTTACATAAATGCAAGGCCCCGGTCGAAGTTGATTACATGTTTATAATGAGGAAATATTAATGATGGTCCCAAAACAGAGTTCTTTGCCCGATGTTGGAGAAAGTTACTGTCCCTTTGAATTTAAAATCGCAAGTGTCTACCTAAACCTGACCAGGAACAGCCACTTCACGCGTACGCCCAAATTGTTTCAATTTGGATATTGTGCAATGCTCCAAGAAATGCAGTGCCGGCAACCAGGAGTCGTCCGTAACTTTATCCGAATAAAAATGTCATATTCGGCCTCTCGATTGGTATATATATGGGTCCAATCGCAGGGGGGGGGGTCTGTGGACATGTACAAAAGTCAGAGGCACACGCGCTTGGGTGCGGGCCGCGGGGAGAGACAAGCCAATGAAGCAGCATTTAACCCCAAACTTACAGGGTTGTGCCAGCATGAGATAGTCAGTGGAATTCTGAAGAAATGGACGCAATGTGGGACTGTGCAAGCCAGTTATGGGTGCCTGGTCACGTGTGCATGGGCGTCCGTATCTCAGTTTTTTCCCACAACTCTGCAACACTTCAGTTTAAGGTCTTGACAAGTATGCAGATGGATGCCTATTTGAAAAAGGAGCAGATTAGTACCCTTTTTGTCTGGGTGGTGGCACCAGAAGGGGGGGTGGTGGGTCAGGGGGATCCAGCCCAAAAATTGGGCATGCCTGCCCAAAATTTCTTTTTTGGCCGCCTCCTGCGGCGACCATGCCATTATAGGCATTTCTTTCTTTTTGAGTATTGAGTAATGAAAGTGCGCTTATATTTGAGTCAAAGTGCAACAAAGCGCATTTCAACGGGCCTAACTCAAGCATCATGTCTAATGCATATAATGTGGAGGCCATGCTTAGTTATGGATTGGCTCAAGAGCTAATCCATAACTTATTATTAATCCAACTGTTTTAGTGATTCTTGTTGTTCAACGCAATCTCATCGACACGCACGCTATGCCGCCAGTTTGTGGTATGACAAGTGCATTTGTGCCTGTTAGCTGGTGAAATATGTCGTTTCTTATGCAACATAGATGCAGAACTGAATACCTACAGGAAAATCTCAGGTTTTAGATTAATAATTTAGATGTTTGTAGAGAGGGCCATGCCCTGTTTGCAGTTGAGCAATCATGATCTGCTGGTTGATTGCAGATCAATCAAACATGTAATTAAATCAGCAGAATAGCATGAGAATAGCATATTTTCTCTGCTTGAAGCAACCATCTTGAGATTAATTAAACATCAAAAACTTCCAGTTGATTTCAAATTGAATAGACCGTTTAGTTGAATCAACCAGAACCGCAATTGATTTTTGCTTGAATAAATCTTAACTGAAAATTTACGTGAAGTCAGCTGCTCCTATTTCTTTCAACACCCTTGAATTAACAGCCCTGACTTCTCCGACGCACCCCATTCCGTTACTGGTTTGTTGCTTGTTTTGTTTTTGCGGAGATGGGAGTGGCCAGTACAGCATCTGGGTGGCTGGAGGTAAACCTGCTTTTGTCTGAGAAGTGGGGTGGATAGAGTCACTTTGGTACAAATCTGGTTTTAGCTGTTTCGGAAACCTGGACAATTTCCATAATTAGCCATTCGCTGCTGTTGATATCCATGGGGACAGAGCAGGACGCTAGTGATTGTGCTTTTCTGATAGCTTATATGATCATGCTGCATGTTAAGTTGTGCCTATCAACGATCAAATTCCTTATTCGTGTGTGTGTGTGTGTGTGTGTGTGTGTGTGTGTGTGTGTGTGTTGACACCCAGAAATAATGTGTAGGACACTGTCTAGATATGGGCAAAGGGGACAGGTTAGAATAAGAGACTGCTTAAACTATATCTTGGCTGTAGCAAAGTACATGGTTAGCTTTGCGATAAAGTGCTAACTAAGCTTGGAATCCAGTGCTTTTTTTGTTTACAAATCCATTCATAGACCTAAGAGAGGTCTGTTAGGATGAAGATGGTTTCCATGCACGCTTTTGCGGTACTAAGGCATAGGATGAGAGATGTTTACAAATTGGAGGGATGTTGCTTGACTCAGCAGTTTTGAGATGATGGGCCTTACTACCGTGTGCAATAACAACCTGGTTGTCATTGGCTTGCCATCCCTTTTTCTGTTAATGTATGCATGCTGATCACTGTACCACACTATCTTGATCTTGGTCTGTCCGAACAGCTGTGCACGGTGTCAGTAAGTTCTGTTTGTTTGCATGCACATACTCTAAGAGCAAAGATGGCAGCGTGGCTTGAAGGCAGTCAATCCTCATGTATATCACCATTATCCTGATGATAACAAATATGTAAATATGCAAATATGCTCAGAACGAGATGCATGATCTTTGTTTGCCGAGACCTTCAAATCTGTGTTTTTCGGGAAACTGGTAGCATCTCAGCAGCACCAGACAGTACCGACCCAAATATCTCAGCAATCTTCAACGTGACATCCACCACATCGAGATCAAGTACTATCACGACACTAGACCTCAGAAACTGCTGAGCACCGCACAGGAACAGCACGACAATCTCCGCTTTTCTTGAATTTCTATTCTACGTAGTTGCTAAATTTTGTCTATTTCACCCTCCTGACGCAACTCCACAATGCCGCCTCTCTCGGTCATCTGCTGCTGAATGATGGTCCTTGATCATCAGACATGAACGGTGATGAATTTTTCACCTCTCCACTTGCTTTCGTCAAGCAAAGAGGGTGTGGCAACCCCAGACCGTGGCAATGACCAGACCCTTATCAAAAATGGCACTGCCAACTTGGGAGCCACTAGCAAGGCTTACCTAACAGCATCCTACCTCCCTCTTATTAAAACTAAGTGCATTATGAAGTACAGAACAGGAACCCCACACAAAAACATGCAAATGATTTAAACGTCTGGTTTCCCTGCCCGTCTGTCTGTGTAGGGTTAGCTTTTTTCTTTTAGCTTTGGGGAGAGTAGGTCATAGACTACTGCTCTGCGCCCAGGATCCTCAGTTTTTTTGTGCTCCTTCTCTGTACTCTCTTCCCAAAAGGTTCCTGCAGCAAAGCTTGGGATTTGCGCTTTAGAGGGGTATCAGTTTCTTTAGGGGGAGTTGTGTTGGAGTCTATTTTGACGCACCAGTCATTGCTATGGCTTAGTTTGCTTTTATCCTGGCTGGCTCCTTTTTCCTTAGATCACCCCCCTAGCCTCCTTTTTTCGTGCAACCAGCCCCTCTTGCTGCCATTTTGTCTTTCAATTTCCAATCTTTTTTCAGCGTAGTACGGTTGCTATCTCCCCTTGATCTATGTAATAGAAAAAGAAAAGAAAAAGAAAAAACTACGCAGGCAGTGAAAGCCACTCCCCACATTAATTAAGGAAAAGGAGCCACTTTGGTACCGCCACTTTGTAATATTTCAAATCAAAATAATCTCTGCAATATCTTTCAAGGAGCCTCCACTACTTTCCACACCATCCTTTTGGGTGTGGGCGGCACCATCTACATTACTCGCACCCTGGAGCCTTTTAAGGAGCTAGGTCTTAATTCTTGAAGATTCAAGATACCGTACAGAGAATATACCACGCTGCAAAAACAGTGTTTTTGAGGGGTGCGGCTAACTGATTTAATAAATATTTTTGGGGCTGCGGATTGGGTGCGGAAATTAAATATTCTTGAGAGGTCTAGGGGCATGAGCAAGGGGGAGGGCAGTGAGGATGAGGAGGGAAAGGGTATGGACTAGATTGTGAAATAATTGAGATGTGAGCAAAAGTTGTGCGAGTTGCGCGCAAACACAGAGTTGGAACGAGAACTTGGAACTTTGACATGCAAACAGTGCAGTCAGTTTTTTGAGCAGTTTGACAACTCTTGCTTGGGTACCAACCTGCCAGCAGGCTCATGTTTGCATGCAGAGGGCGGCAACAGCCCACCCTTTGGTCAATACCTTTTGCAAAAGTAAACTTCCATGATGCCACCCAAGCCCACCGGGTGACCCCTTTGGCCTTAAACTTTTGTATATACCTTCTACTACTATAATAGTACGATTTAGCCCCAAAAAAAGCATACTTGCTTCCAAGATCCATGTGCATTCTGTCAATTGTCCTACTAAATCTGTTTATACCAAACGCGCCTTTCCTAGTACCATTTGCCACCGACACTCATCAAAAGCCGGTTTCAGGCCAATCCTGCAACCCTCCTGATCCTCATTGCTATTTTTTCTTTTCCTCTGTGTGCTGCTACCAAAATACGCAAGCTGGCTCCTTTCTTAATAATGTGGGGGAACGGTTTTTCACTGCTTGCGTATTTATTCTTTTTCTTTAGACCATCAGTTACAAAATTCAAAACAATACCATGATCTAATTGAAACAAGGCACCGTTGAATAAGATGTTCCTAAGCGATTCTTTCAGAAAAGTGCTATTATCACCTCTGGAGAAAAGAAGAAAGTCATGCTTTGCCACGGGGGTTTAATATACAACCAAAAGCGTGCTGCTCAATACAACCATATATAGGGCCTGCCAGTTTGCCCCATCTGCCAGAATCCAGATGGCACCTACCATCTGCCGTCAGGCTGCAGCCATCCCATTATTACAAATAAAAAGGTAATAAATCAGCACAACATTGCTGGACAGACGAAATTTCAAGTGATCCAGCAAGGTACACAGGGTGCCTGCCTGTTAGTACAAGCAGACGTAGGCAGTCGTGCAACAATAGCACAACAAGGTACTATATGCCTTTCCGAGGAGACACCACAGAAAGGAGTGATTACAACCTGGCTCTTACCCTCCAATTTCAATGCATAACAGCGGCGGAATTTTAGCAAGCCAGATGCTATAGTTACTCCGACCCAGCAACCACGTAGCAAGCTAGGTCTGCCAATAATGAAAGAAGAGCTGCCCGTGGTATCCTAGCAGATGGCCCTGTCAATCCACATCCCCTACCTATAAAGCCAACAGACTTTGAAGCAAACACGATATACACGATGATATACACCTGATTGAGATGAAGTACTGCATGGACACTTGTCCTATCCAACAAGCAGAAAAGGCACAAGAATAGGGTTGGCCAAAACCGTTTACATACACCGTATATGACCGTATACTTGGTGATTTCCCTGCCACACACCATATATATATGGTTCTGGCCAACCTTACACAAGAGCAACAAAAGCTGCTAATGCCTCGCTTACTCGGACACCGCAAAACCCTCCAAACCATTCCTCTAGCAACAAGCACCACTAATCATTAACAGTTCCCTCTGTTTTGCTCTGCCAATCCAGTCCTCCTCGCGCAACTTCTTATGGTTACTTTGGATCCAACTTTTTCCGCCTGAACCTTTTTCCCTTAGAAGCCTCCCCCCTTGCCTCCTTTTTCCTGTCGAACCAGCCTCTCTTGGTGCCCTTCTTTCAATTTTCCTTTATTTTCTCACGTAGTAGGGAGTTTGCTCAAGTACCTCAAATTAAAAAAAACAGTAGCCATACAAGATTCCCACTGCACTACCTTGCATGCCATCAGCTCTGCAAGAAATATCATTAATATTCCTGGTCATGTACAGGCTTTTGCCTCCCAGCCATCTGAATCCCACCGAATTACCTGCGTTCTTTTGTCTTCCTTATTTTATTTTGTCTTGACTGATTTGAGCGCTCCTTGCGGTGATCCCTGGAAATACGGGTGTGTGTAGTTACCTTAGTGTTGCACCTACCCCAGTTGGCGGGGGGCATGGCTAAATGCTAAAGCAGTCGAGACAGCAGTCGGCAGTCGTAGCATAGCAGCAATGGGGGAAAGGGAGTTCAGGAGAGGGCTGCGGGCTCAGCAGCGGAAGGGCTAGGCAGTGGCTCTCAATGCAAACTGGATCTGTAGCGCGGAACGTGTGCGGTGTGCATCAGAGGTGCCTGCAAGGAGGAGCGCCCGGCCAAGTTTCAGTTGGAGGGGGAGGTACAAGGCAATATAACGGCGCGTGCCCGCTTGGTCTCTCCAAGAGGTGTCGCTCTTCAGCCTGGCTTGGGGTGTGGTATTTCTCCTTAGACTAAGGCAGGCACCTAGGAGCTATGTTTGCTGAGTAATGACGGCAACAGTGTATGCTGGTTTTACCAAGCTAGATGACAATTTCATAGGCAGCAATTTGTAGGCAGCAGGAATTGACTTCCTGGTTGCCTATCTTGCTTCTTTTTTCTTCCAGCCAGCCCCTTCTGCTCTCTCTCTCTCTCTCTCTCTCTCTCTCTCTCTCTCTCTCTTATTTCCTTCTGTTTCGGATTTTTCCTCATAGCAGGGAGTTTACTATCTCCCCTTGATCTATGTAATACCCTCAAAATCAAAAATAGGCCAAGCGCTGAATGTCTGTGCGTGTAATAGAGCACGCACCAGGTCCAGTGCTGTAGGGGCTGAGTGATCCATGGCTGAGTGATTCATACGGACCAGGTCCAGCACCAGGTCCAGTGCTTATCACACGGTAGGGCTGAGTGATTCATGGCTGAGTGATTCATACGGAGGCTGAGTCATCCATGGTTGAGTGATTCATCCGGAGGCTGTTGGCAATGGCCGGGATGGGGCGGGTGCGTGGTCTGTTTGGACCACTAGCTCTGCGCTTTCTGTACCTGGCGCTTCTACTTGTTTAAGAGCTTCGAGCAACCAAGTTGATCCTCCAGCCTCTTTGTGACTTCTGTATGATGATTTCTCTTTCTGATAATTTGTTGGTCCTACCTCTCCGACAGGGCCTTTTTCGTATGCTAGTACAGGATTTTTACGGTACTTGGTACCAAAGTGGCTTTCCTTTCCTTAGTACTCAATGTGACAAAAAAAGAAATCACGAGCCTGTGTTGCCTCTCTACCTTTGCTTGGATATTTCCAGCAATCTCAGCCGTGCACTTTCTTGCCACAACTTTCTGGTCCAACGAATGCGTCATAACAGGAATAGAAGGCCTTATGAGCTCAGGATCTGTGACAAAGGCAACTGGCACACTGTTCAGGACGAGGAACACATTTTGCAGGACTGTCTGCATGAACATCTGGCCAGCCTTCGCACTCAGCACCAGCTTGTTTTTCCACCTCAGTACGAGGATAGCCCAACTCGTTTGAGGACCTTTTTGAACCAACCAGATATGCCCAGTGTTGCCTCTTTTGTGGCTGATTGCCTAGCCCTTTTCCCTTGATTTTGTTCTAGCGTCTTTTTTTGTTTGGTTGCAGGCCTTTCCCAAGCTTCCGCTCAGATGCCCCGAGAGGCATATATAGCGATGTGACCTTACCATACGGTAACATGCTGCTAGAAACGATTATGCTTGTTTAAAACATGATGAAAAGAAAAGAAAAGGAAAACTACGCAGGCAGTGAAAACCACTCCCCATATTAATTAAGGGAAAGGAGCCACTTTGGTAACGAGTACGCACCGTAAAGCTCCTCTACCGCGAAAAGGAAGGAAAATCAATGGGGATCAAGAGTGTTGCAAGCTTGGCCTGAAACCGGCTCCTGATGAGAGTTGATAACAGTACTGGAAAGGGCACGTCTGGTATGGACAAGTTTAGCAGCAAAGTTCACAGAGTGCACATGGAGCTTGGAGGCAAGCTTCTTAACTCTTTGAGAATCGAGACCCAGTCCTTAGAAAGGCTTCAGAGTGTGGGTGTTGTAGATGGTGCCGCCCACACCCAAAAGGATGATGTGGAGAGTAACGGAGGCTCCTTGGAGAATGTTGCAAAGGTCTTTGTGCTGTTCCTTTGCGGCGTTCAGCTGGTTCTGAGGTATTGTGTCCTCACATCACTTGATCTCGACAAGGTGGATGTCACGCCGAGGTTTGCTGAGGTCTTTGGGTCGATGCTGTCTGGGGTTGGTGGCTCTGCTGGTGGCTGGCGGTGCTGCTGGGGTGCTCCCAGTTTCCCTCAGTTGCCCCCTGCCACTCCGAAGAACCCACCCCCCTGCAGTAGTTTGTTGTTTTCGTGTTTTTGCAGAGGTTGGAGTAACCAGCACAATATCTGGGCGGCTGGAGGTAAATATGTCTTAATCCGGGAATTTTATTTTCGCCAACGTGCTGAAAGATTTGGTGACTGATTGGTGTGTGAAAAAGGGCAAGATTCCAGACACGCAGTTTGGCTTCTTTCCGGGCAGAAGCACGCTGCACCGTCTGTTTATTCTGAGGCATCTTAGGCATGCTGCAAAAAAGCTGAAGCCCAGGAACAGTCCTAGATTGCATGTTGCCTTCATTGATTTTTCGCAAGCGTATGACACTGTCCCTAGGCAACAACTCTGGTCACATCTGCGTCGTAGTGCTATGCCATCTACTTTGCTCAGCGTGATCAAGCATATGTATGAGAACGATGAGTACATTTTGATGGATGGTGAGAAGAGGGCTCGGGTG
>Ga0307968_1000190_pt1 | contig 38899 bp, 40 predicted proteins | sample OrgLakmetagen650_FD_201834 | JGI IMG/M metagenome (GOLD analysis project Ga0307968, IMG submission 201834) | Saline water microbial communities from Organic Lake, Antarctica - #650 | ecosystem: Environmental > Aquatic > Non-marine Saline and Alkaline > Saline | place: Antarctica: Organic Lake...
TAACCCCCCCATCAGATCCCCCATTGTCACTGTTGTTGTTAAGGTGTATTTTGTCTTGTTTTTGTAATCTTGTTCAAGCTTTTTATTGCATGGCAGTGCAGTTTAGTAACTAGTTGGTGCACTTTGTGCGTGGGGACGCCTAAGTCTAGTAAAGGAGTTATGGTGTACTGATTGTAGATTGTGCCCCCGACTCCAAGAAGTATAACATGAAGTGTGACTTGGTTGTTTCGAGAGATGCCTCGGAGGCTCCTTGTTTATAGACGCTGGACAAGGGGTTGATGCTGGTTGTGCGCTTTTTTTAATGTCAGTTGCGGGTTTATGTCTGAGCAGAATTCGAAATCTTCAAGGTGTATGTCTCTGTCTTTTGGGGGGATCTGTTTGGGATTCAAATGTCTGCCTCTTCCCTCAATGGGCATAACTAACACGCCATCTGGACGGCTTTGATGTCTAGTTGGAAGGTTTTGTTGTGCTGGGAAAACCCAGTCAGGAATGTTTCTTTCAATGTCATCAGGGGGGGGTCACACCTGTAATAGACCAATGCTCATTCCGGCTTAAAAACTCAATTGCATTCTTTCCTATGCAAGTCTTGGTTCTCAAATAAAACTCAGCCTTATCCTCACCGCATTTTTTGCTCCTTTACACTACTAGTGCACCGCTAAACCCTGAGCCACCACCAATACAGCTACCCTTGTGCAGTGTAATTGATTTCCTGCGCGACCCTGTGTGCCTGCTCTTGCACCCTTTAAGGCCACGGAAGACGCTGCGCACGTGACACCACACCTCTCATTAATTTTGCAACACTCGCATCAAATTCAGCTCACCAGTCTTCCGCATGCCTTTGCGAGCATGGAATGGGCCCGGGCTGGGACTAAGAGTAGCTGGAGTTTGAGCGCTGGATGGGTGCCTCTGGGCCTGAAGCGCCAACACTGGCAGTGGAAGCCGCATGAGGGGGATGGGGACTCACGTGGAATTCATCGCTGATCACAAGTGGAATAATTGGGTTGAGCACATTATATGTGCTAGGCTTTTGATGGAATTCTGGCACCAGGATCCCAGCATTCTAAGCCCCTCGAGTAAGTGGGGTTGTTTGAAAGCGTGGCTCTTAAACGTCATGTTGTTCATGAAGTACATCCTTTTTTTGGCAGTTCACATGCTGTGATTCGCAGAATTTTGCTGCAAGAAAACGAAAAGAAGAGATAAGCTGCCCAGACAGCAAAAACATTCCCACATTAATTGAAGAATAGGATCCGTTGGTACCAGGTACCGTAAAATTCCCTCATCAATCAAAAGAGAAACAGGCCAACGAGGATCAGGGGGATGTTGAGGTACATATCTGAGGTCTTACACACCATTGGCAAGCCAACACGTTTGGGGGTTGATGGTAGTATTCTTGGCCTCCAAAACGCGTTGGCTTGCCAATAATGTGTAAGACCTCCAATACGTACCTCAACATTTCCCGTCCCCTCAACAGGGGGCTGCATGCTTGGCCTGAATCTGGGGGCTCATGATGAGAGCTGGTTATAAACAGTACACTATTCATATGGAAATTTATTTGTCTCTGTTTTATCTTGGGTGGATTGCTAAGACGCTAGCCAAGTTCTATGTCAAATTTATCAAGCAGACAGCTACTCAGTGACTTGCTTGAGTTAGGGAGAGAGACGCAGGACAGTGAGGGACGCAGTTACATAGGTGAATAGGGGGCTAGATAGTGTTACAGAGGTCAGGGTAGAGTTTTAGACGAGCAGGAATCCATTTTAAAAACATTTGAACAATCCAGCGATCTGGGGTAAAGGCTTTTATTTTATAAGTATTATCATCACCATCAAGATAGGGCTCCTGGCAGGAAAAAGGGCACTTGTTGCTGCCTGCGTGGCCTTCAAATATTTTCGGAGGTTGCAACCGCATGGAACCAAAAAAATGCCGTAATTTGGCAAAGCACGCTCGTTGTGCATTTATCAAACACCTAAATATCTACCTTCTACTCTGCATACTAGTTTGGCTCATCCCAACCTCATGGTCATATCAAACAGATACAAACGGGCAATAAAAAAACAGCCAAAATGATATTCCTTCAACCGATTGCCAATGGGTCTACCATTCATTATCGACCATCTATTTTTGCAACGTCATATTCTGATCGCTTTATTAAAACAGAATCCCAGCAATGTAACAAAGGTATAATTGAATGGCCTCTTAGTTATCAACCAACTAAAACAACATGGTAAAGCTCAACTTGAGGCGAGTAGCACAAGGTTTAAATGCAAAGAGGCTCAAATCCTGAAGCAATCATACGTTTATTTTGTCTTTCAGGTCTGAAGGCAATTTCCAAAAAGAGCGAAAAATACACATGCACAACCAAATTCACTAGAACCCTTCTTGTGTGGAATGGTGAGCACTTTAGGCAACATCACTAACCCAACCTGTACCCAGCAGGATTTGACACGTTTATTTGTCCACTCCCATGTCATCCATCATTGCTACATCGCAAGCAGCTTTGCAACCTCTGCAACTCGCCCTTCACGGCTGGTGCACTCAAGCACATGAAAGGCAACCCTGTTCCGCTCCAGCACAGAGCGCATACACGCAGAGAGGCTGCACAGATCCTTTGGGCCACTGACAATGCGTACACCGTCATTAACATTTGCTGCAGCAATGTTGAAGGGAGGTACCAAGATTGTGAGGCAGGCCGAGGTCGTTGCCAAAGAGCGGTACTGTGCGAGAGCCTCCTGTGCATCAGGCTCGGCCTGAATGGCTTGGAACTGCGGGGGATACAGGAAGGAGGCTTGAATATATGGTGCACCAGGCTTGGCCTGAATGGTTTGAAACTGCGTGAGAAATGAGGAGGCTTGAGTTAATGAACATGCTTGGAATCTGCCAGCACGATATTGCGTCTTGGATACAAGTGTCGAGGAAAATGTTGCAGAACATGTGCAAAATCAGCTCATCATCCAGAAAGCCAGTCATAATCGTACAATTTATTGACAACTCCAAATGCAAGCATAGATGGACCCTTGGCTTATATCGTATCACTTTTGATAAGGCACACAAGAGTGTAGGTTTGTTATTAGAATCATGCTTGTGGCATTTTAATCTGCTTTTCAAGCTACCAGCCACCTTGTCAGCTAAAATCAAGGTTGCAAGCATGCAAAACTTGCGCCAGTCCTTACTTTGGGGGGTGGGGTTGCCTTTAGAACAATCTCATATGGTACACGCACTCCAATAGGAGTGCATTGTTGAAGGCTCTTTAGGTCCAAACCTTTGCCTCTGCACAATCCTTTCATTTGAACCATACATTGAACAGTGCAACTGATCTAGGTTCCCTGAATCACAATTAAACTATGACCAAGTCTATGAGAGAAGCCTATTTCAGCCGAATTACAACCAAACTTCCACATAACATATGCAAGAGGGTCTGCCACGCAACGGTCAGACACTAGCAGCTTCCCGGAAGAGCCAGGGCAACTTGCAAGGGACCTCTCCAGTGCTGCTTGGCGGTGGACAACATCGTGCTGAAGGCGTCAGAAAATGGCTACGTCCTCCATCAGCATGGACTGCGTGATGCCCTGCTCAACCATGATGCTGCGGGCCACCTCCCTAAGCCCTTCAAACTCAACGTGTGCTAGAGCCTTCTCAAGATCGCCTGCCAGTGTGGTCTTACCAACACCATGCGCTCCGCATAGCAGGAGGAGCTTGCCCTTTGCTGTGATAGAGTGAGATGCCTGCAGCTGGCCGCCTATGCTGTTACTGCTGCTGGGGCTGAGAGTGCTGCTGCTGCCATCAATTTCTGCTGACAGGCATCCCATTGGCTCAAGAGACAATAGAGGGGCAGCTGTGCACAATAGAGGGGCAGCTGTGCACATAAGTGGGGCAGCTGTGCACGTAAGCGGGGCAACTGTGCACGTGAAATAGAGGGGCAACTGTGCACGTAAAATAAAGAGGGGCAGCTGTGCACATAAGTGGGGCAGCTGTGCACATAAGTGGGGCAACTGTGCACATACGTGGGGCAACTGTGCACGTAAAATAAAGAGGGGCAGCTGTGCACGTGAAATAGAGGGGCAACTGTGCACGTGGAATAGAGGGGCAGCTGTGCACATGCAATAGCAGGTAGAAGAAGATCAGCTGTGCACATGAAATTGGGGACAGCTTAGAGTAGAAGGACAGAATAGAAGGACAGCTGTGCACATGAAATTGGGGACAGCTTTAAGTAGAAAAGTAAAATAGAAGGACAGCTGTGCACATGAAATTGGGGATTAAAGGACAATGGATTTCTTACCCAGCGCATCATTCATCCCGGGACAAGTTAAAGTCTAATCACTGATTATCCCCAATAATGTTGTACTTTAACTTGCTGAACAGTTACTTCTAAAAATCACTCTCCCAGTATACATTGCTACCTAGGCCACCCTTTCAAACATGACCTATACATTCAAGCAAATCACCACTCCCTAATGGAGATCATTAAAGACAGCGCTTGCCGCACCTGTGGACTCGTGAACTCGGCGCTGCACAAGGATGATGATGTCCTCTGTGGGTTGAGAAGCGATATCCCACTTAGTTCCTACCGTGGCGAGACTTGCAGCCTTTGAACCCACGCGGCCTGTTAGGGTGGGAAAAAGTGGTCAAGGGCGATTGTTATTCTGCGTTACATTTTATATTATGCTTATAAAGGACAGTCAGCATGCCCTGATTTTAAGTTGCACATATTGCATGCTCGTAGTGCTCCAGGATCAAGCGATCTGCTACTAGAGCTACAAAATATTGGGACGGCTCATAATGAAGCAAAGCATGCGCATAATACCTAGTACCTTTGATCTCCAAATTCTTCAAAAAGCACGCCACAAGCGCTTTCATCTCCACAGTTGCAAGCTTGAATCCCACGCATCCCTTCCTCCCCAATCCAAATGGGGTAAACGCTGGCAACTGCTGCTGCTGTTGCTGTGGCTGCTGCTGGATTTGGCTGCCTTGCCTCACAGCTTTGTTGAGCATGAAGTTTGCGCTGCACAAAAGAAGGAATGGACCAAAAAATATGCGTGGAAGTTTGTTGCACTTGCAGCGAAATTTTAAACTGAAATCACCCCGTGTAGCAATACCACGATAGCCGGGAGAGAAGAGGCTACAGTAATGGTCCAGGTTCCTTGTGTGCTTGTGGTTTGCAGCCTTGCAATATGGCACACGTATACAAGGCCCTACCTGGCATCAAATTTGTTTGGTTCAGGATATACAGTTCTGCTCCGGCCTGCAAAGACAGTTGTAGATAAATTGTGGATGTCAGTTACATCTATTATTCAGACCTGTCCTTTTTTTTACAAATGACCCCTACTTATGGAACTGTGTAGCGTAAGATTCCTCCACCACTGGGAAAAATAAAAAAGAACAATTTGACGAACAGGATAATGGATAATATCAGGCTTGGCTTAAAACTGGCTTCCAGTGTTGCCAACATTGACAAGAGTTGATAATGCTGGAATTTCCGTGACACATCTGGTACGGGATCTATTGCTTTTTCACTCTGCATTAAAACGCACCACAACTACTGAAAAATAAATCACTGAGCGGCAAAGTAAAGTACCTGCAGCGGCAAGATCGAGGATGATCGTGTCCCCACGTTTGACCCTAAAGGGAATTTTGGTGTCAGCTGTTGCCTGTCGAATCACCACGGGCCCCACGGGCTTGAAACGCATGGATTCGTTGAGTGCAGCTTCAATTCTGGGTAGATCTGACAAGTCCCATTTACTTTCTGTAAACACAATTTTAAAAGGTTGCTGTGAAAGAGTGGGCTCAAGTATTGATAGAATCATTAGTAAAGCCGGCCTGAAACTTGAAACAGAACAAACGTGACTTTCTATTGATATATGACTGCATGCCCTGGTTTTCATCAACAGAACAACGGCATACTTACCATTTGGACCTAATTTCTGCTGGACTTCATTAAGCAGGTCATTGTACAAGGTAGGGTCCTCCTGTATGGAGAAACAAGTGTGTATCACCAACTGAAGTTTTAAATGGGAGCTATGTCTGGCACGTGTAAGACATCCAGTGAGAGGCTTTCTAACAAATGCTTGGACATAATGCGCCAGCCGATCCATGCCGTTGGGTGTCGCAAAGACGTGTTTGTGTGTTGTCTTTGGGTTCCTAACACTGTGGGCCCTGGACTACAATAATCCAAACAGCTTGGCTAAAGAACTCTTTTGCACTCTGTCAATGAAACTGCAAAACCTTTTCACACCAGATAAACCCTCTTATTACCCACTTTTTCTTCGGGCCTTGGATCCCAATAAATCAAGTAGCTTGGCCACAAGCCCTCTCGCACTCTGTCAATGAAACTGCAAAACTGTTTCACACCAGAAACTCCTTATACCCACTTTTCCTTATCTTTTCTGCTGTGGAGGATTTAAAAGTGCCCAGAACCAAGAGCTCGCGTAGGCTTCAATCCCATTTTGCTAGTGCCAGCAGGTCACACGCTTGAGCACAAAACTCTTCTTGGTGCCAGCAGGTCACACACTTGGAATACAAAACCCTTCTTGGTGCCAGCAGGTCACACGATTGAATACAAAACTCTTCTTGGTGCCAGCAGGTCACACGATTGAGCACAAAACCTTTCTTGGTGCCAGCAGGTCACACGCTTGAAAACAGAACTCCTCTTGGTGCCAGCAGGTAACACGATTGAAAACATAACCCTTCTTGGTGCCAGCAGGTCACACGATTGAGCACAAAACCCTTCTTGGTGCCAGCAGGTCACACGATTGAGCACAAAACCCTTCTTGGTGCCAGCAGGTCATACACTTGAAAACAAAACCCTTCTTGGTGCCAGCAGGTAACACGCTTGAATACAAAACCCTTCTTGGTGCCAGCAGGTCACACGATTGAAAACGAAACCCTTCTTGGTGCCAGCAGGTCACACGCTTGAATACAAGACCCTTCTTGGTGCCAGCAGGTCACACGCTTGAGCACAAAACCCTTCTTGGTGCCAGCAGGTCACACGCTTGAGCACAAAACCCTTTTTGGTGCCAGCAGGTCACACGCTTGAGCACAAAACCCTTCTTGGTATTAGCAGGTAACACGATTGAATACAAAACCCTTCTTGGTGCCAGCAGGTAACACGCTTGAAAACAAAACCCTTCTTGGTGCCAGCAGGTCACACGATTGAGCACAAAAACCCTTCATGTAAGCCTCGTATGTGCTTAGCAGAAGCGAGTGAAACTCACATGCATTGCTACCGGAAGCCACGAAAGCGTGACGCTGCTGGTGTCTGTGCCTGCAAGAAGCATCTCCAGCACCTACAGGATAAAGACACTGATGTTAGTAGGGTTGGCCAGAACTGTAGATGACCGCATCTTTTGTGATTTCCCTGTCAAAAATACCGAATTTACACCGTGTATATAATGTTCTGGCCAACCCTAGGTATTGAGTTTTGCTGCTCAACCCAGCGTGCTCACGTCTCAAACTGGAGTGGAAACGCGACTTGAATGCTTTGTGCAGGCAAGGGGAAATGTTTTGCAAAGCCAGTTATAATAATACTTACCAGTTGCACTGCTCCTGCATGGCTCAAGGATTTTTTTATTGAGCTGTTCAATGAGGTCACGGGCAAAGAGACCAACAGGGTCCTTTGCACCCCTGCAATTTCAAGGAATTTACACAAGGACTGAAGCGGACGCAAAACACATAACAAGCTTGCATTGGTGGTACAAACACAACCAGCGTGAGTAAAAGGGAAGAAGCCTTTGCGTGCTCATACCAAAAGAATCCCAGCATCAAATTAGATGGAAGCCATGTGTGGGGATCAATGCTCTGGAGGGGGGTTTCGTGTGCAGAATCATTTAAAATAAGAGAGCATCTTAAATTTCGAACAAGAAGGTTGTTGACCCCTTGCAGGTGGTGGAGTAAGGAGTTTTCTCAGACGATGTGTGTTCTCCTTGACAGTAGATCATCCGCTTACTGCAGTCTGAAATGGGCAACAAGCTATACCTGCTCATGACATGATCCTCACACGTGGTTAAAAGGTTGCCTGCGAGGTCAAAGAGCTCCTTGACTGCTACTTCGTGCTGTAAGGCCTGGCGGTCTTTTAACGTGCATAAAGAGAAGAGATCTCGAATCCAGGCCAGCCATGCTGGCTGTAATAAAAAGTAGTCCCAAGCCTGTAGGGCAGAGTAAGCGGATTTAATTGCAAGGATTTAAGGCAAGAAATACAGGATGCAGACAGTTGTTGTTCAACAGGAAGGACAGCATTGGAGGCAAGGACACTTTTGAGAGTCTGAAATGTTTTTGCCATTGGCAGGCAATGAAATTTCCAGCGGCACTTACTTAGAAGACCCTGCATCTTTGGGTGAGGAGGCCTATGCCTGAGCTTGGGGAATACCTAGAAAAATGCTGTCACACGCCTGACAGCTTCTGCAGCCTCCTTGGCATCAAAAAAGTCCTCTGGGGTACCAAGAGCTAAGTGGGTCGTCACGCGAAACGTGCATAGGCGGAAGAAGGCCAACACATCGAGCTCGATTGCCTTCATGTGCGCGCATTTGGAGTCGGTGCTGAAGAAAAGAGAGAAGCGTCCAAGCAGACAGTCGAACCAGACTCAAACTACTCTTTGTGACGCGCTGCATTCATACTTTGACCAAATACCTGCTCAACAAAGTACGCGTAATAACTCACGCGGTTCTCGGCAGGGGTCTCTGCCAGCGTCACGTGAAACGCCCTGACAGCCGATTGTGATGCCGCGTTCAAAGCATCCGGTCTCTATATGCACGGGTGTATTACAGCATTAGTGGAAAGAAAAATGAGAGAACTGTTGAGTTTAGGCTCCGTTCTCGGACTATAGTTCTTAGAGTGAATGTGAAAGCAAAGTTTCATTATAGAAGCTTGTCATATGCCTGGTACCGTTGTCGGCTGTCATTTAGTTTGTTTAGGCTCTGTCCTAGCAAGGGGGGTTGTGCTCCAACTCTTTGTACAGACATACCATCGGCTGCTTTCAGCATTTGGCACTTCTATAACCAATGCTTATTTAACTCATTTTGTCAAGTCATCTGGCTTGAATGCGAAAGCAAAGTTTCATTATAATATATAACTTGTTGACTTGACGAAATGAGTTGAATAAGCATTGGTTATAGACCAAATGCTGAAAGTAGCCGATGGTAGGTCTGTACAAAGAGTTGTAGCACAACCCCCCTTGCTAGGACAGAGCTTAAACAAGCCATTCTTCTCCTGATCTGCAGATTGGTTGCTCAGCCAATGTACTATTCTCAGACTATAGTTTTTGGAGTGAAGCAAAGTGATATCACTCATATCACTCTTGCTTCTTATCTGTGTTCCTCTCCAGTTTCTCCATCTTTTTATTTACTTGGTCCTCACAACTGCTTTTCCTTCTTAGTTCGAGTTTATTTTCTACCTTTTTTCCTTATTCTGGGCAGTTGTGAGATCCTGATTTCTTAGCAATTGTGACTGACCTTGTAAATAATCCACCGCTTCTACCCATCTCGTATGGAATTATTTCTCAGAAAGCGGAAAAATGACCAGGTTTGAAAAAGGTTATATTATTTGCTATTCACATTGCTACAGTTAGCTCCTGTGCTTGCCCTGTTGGCTGCTCCACTCCCTTCTTGCAAAAGCCAACAACTCACAGATGCACGTTCCTGAATTCCAGTCCTTTGTCGGAAGGTCGTCTTCTATTACATCTCCTTCTGCTTGGCCTTATAGCCAAGCTCGCACGTACAGAGTGCCTTAGCTAACGCTGCAAATGTCCCTCTGAGTATCATTACTAATAACCCTTATGGTCTTCATTATTTACGTTCTGGAGGTGCCACTTTTATTGCGGCTGATCCCATATTTCAGTCTCACGGAGCTTGAAAAACATCCAAGGCCACGCAGTCTTGCATCTCACGTTCTTTGGCGAATAAGCTTTTGTGTCAGCCATGCCATACTAACCAGAGCGACTGGTGGTTAAACATCTAAATAATGCACTGCCATCCCACGATGCAAGCGTAATAGAGCGCATTAATTTTTGTGAACATACCTGCAGACACTCTTGGAACAGCTTTCTTGCAGCTGTCCAAGATTGGTGGTTGTTGTTCCAGATGACACCTTGTTTAAACATGCCTGTCCCCATCAGCATTTGTGAGCAGGCTTTCGGGTTGCAACATGGGATTGTTTTTATATATTTACAGCAGGTTGCTTCAAGCGCGGCAGTGCGGGAGGTCTGAATCTCTGTAAAAATTCTCTCTTACTGAATCTCTGTAATGATTCTCTCTGTGACTTACCCAATTTGCGTAAGCCGAACTTGCTACCCAGGCGGTTCAGGAACTGACTCCCCTTTCCACTGAAAACAGCGTGAGCAACTTCAGGCCTGCACGATTACTTGCAGAGAATGTAGGGACCACGCACCAACTTGGTGAGGGCATACAAAACAAAAATGAGAAGCTCCAAATACTTGCACAAGCATGCAGACAAGAGCAGCATCCACCAATTGGTGCACACACCTGGCACTAAACCATATCTTTCCAAGGCCTAAAACGTGGATAGAGGCAGGATCTCCCTTTTTTCTGTAGTATTCCGAGGCCTGAGGCACCGACTGCTTGAAAACGAAATAGAACATCCACGTGTGGACCAGTGTCTGCCCCCACTGAAGCAGGGTTGAGTGAAAGAACAGACAGCATGTACTGAAAAGAAAGAGCAGGGCTGCACTGATATACACAATTATTATTTAACTTATCGAATGTTTTGGAGTTCCGTGTCTGATCGGATATTCCAATTTCTTTTCACGGTGCCTCGTTAGCACAATTTAAATCGTTTGCATGCGCACACGGCGCTTTTGATGAAAAAAAACAATTTGACATCTGGAGGCCCATGCGTTATGAGCAAAAGTGCAAGCATCAGTTTTTCTCTCCCCCTCCGTCTCCCCGACATTCCAGTTAGCAGCAATCATACACAGCAGGGGAAACTTCCACTCAGGCACATCACCGTTGGAGAGAATGAGGCTCACATCGAGGTCTGCAATAAATTGCTTGTTGATGCAAAAAACCCTATGGAATAACCCCGTCATTACATCCTGTGTGCGCAGCTTGAGCTGCTGTCCGCCAATAGAGTCATGCTTGCCCTTGGATCCGAAAGACTTTTGGTCATAATTTTCGATCAACATGATGACAAGGCAGCATTCAAGAAACGCATCAAGGAGGTGAGCCCCTCCGGAAATCCATCTAGGGAGTAGTTCGTAATCTTCCACCTACAATTAGTAGCAACATCGAATTGTGTGACAAGAAGGTAGCAGTTGTCAGTCGAGGCTCCCTCTGTCTTGCTCTCTCTGTCTCAAAAGCTAGATGTGCCAGCAGTCTTATTGATACCCTTATCTTCTGGATTCGATAGCTTGGTAATCAATTGACAACATGAAAGCAAGAGGTACCGATACCGTTAGAGGGGTTCTATGCTACAGTTCGCTGTAGGCTTCGTCATTACACCAAGCTGCCGTGGAGGGAGATCAAAACCAAAAATGGGCTGCAGGCCCTCACAAAAGCAAAACAACGTTAAAAAGCAAGTGCCAAGTCTGTAAGGCCAGCAAGGCCCTTACAACTGTTCAGCCAGCAAGGCCTCTACAACGCCCGGCCACCAAGGCTACAACCAAAAATGGGCTGCAGGCCCTCAAAAAAGTAACACAACGCAAAGAAGCAAGCGGCAAGTCCATGAGTCAGATCAAAGCGAGCTCAGATGGGAACACCCACAAGTCAAAGCACAAGCTGAGGGGGGGGGGGGGGCGGGAAAAACACCCGAGTAAAGCAAGGCATAAAAAGAATGCCTAAAACGAGAAAACACAGCACTTTATGCAAAGTGCCTGCCAGATCTCAGCCTACGCTCACTACGCAAGAACTCCAGTTCTACAGCTGAAGCAGAGAACTGATGATATTATTTAATAAGAGACGAACCTGTACCGTGTAATGTCTCTGATTCTGTTTGTTTGCCTAGTCATATTTACGTTGAACACGATGAGATTGATGATGCGTAAACGGTCCCAGCTTCAGGAAGGGACAACGGTGTAGCAGCCAACCAAAGACGAGTAGCATTAGCAGAGATAGACACACACACAGACACACACACACGAGTATGCGCAGAGAGCGCACAGGCAAGGATAACAGAACTGGTAGAAGCAGTAGGCGCCACAGCGATGCATCAGCTGTATGTTGTGCTGAGTCTTGTACTTTGCAGAGACGGTATTTTGATCTGACACTACTGAGGTGAAGATATTGCATTCCACCGCCTTCTTTTGTAAGCTGCATTGTACAAGTACTCTTACTCTCTGCCACGTCGTGCTCATCACCCGCAGGTCTTGCTCCAAGGTGTCCTTGTAGGCAACAATGGATACCGCTTCCTTGGCTGCAGCAGTGGAGGCTTGTCGACGTCAACCTGCTTCTTGGTCCGTGCGAACAGTCACCAGGAAGTGTGCAGCATCCTGGAGGGATTTGGAGGGTTTGGAGGCAAGTCAAGGTTGTCCTCCAGTATGTAATAGAGATACAAAGGCAGTGGAATCAGTCAATTTATAAGGGAAAGGTTCTTGGGACCAAGTATTGCAAGCTCGCTGCAGCAACCTTCCATCGCTGAAGCATTATTCCCATTCCATTAAGGGGGGGAATGCCACTCTTGTTGCTTTCTTTTGCTCTCAAAGCCTTGGCGATCCCTCTTGAAATGTTTTCCCAGTGCTGCACGAAACAATACAAATGCAGGATTTATGTCAATCGCCAAGCGCGTGAAGCGTGTTGGCCTGCTGCTTACGTCCTTCCCTTTTGGCACCCTGTCAAATCTTTCAACGGATCTTTGCTATGACGTGGGTACCAAATGCTTGCTCAGTGTTAAGACGAGTGCTCAGTGTTAGGACGAGGGCTACCAGCTTATTATTACATTTATGTGCAAATGCTTGCTCAGTATTAGGAGGTGCTCAGTGTTTGACGAGGGCTACCAGCTTATTATTACATTTAAGTGCAGCAGTCTTTTTCGGAAAGGGACTGGAAGCCTCGTGTGGTCGCGAGTTTTTACACTTTGCTGTCCGAATGGAGGACGACCGTGCTTGGGGTGATATCGCCGCTTGTGCATGCTCTTTTTAGGCATTTGCTTCTCAGTAGATTTTAGGCTTGTGAACGCTGTTCTTGAACCTTTCCACGTGCAGGGATAAGGCGTACAAAAGATGAGTTTGCCCAGCTGGCTTCGACTGCAGTTCAAAAATCCATTCTCTGCTTTTGCACGCACAGGTTCAGCCAGACATCGAGCGTGACGGGACCTGCTTCACAGATGGATGTGGCATGCATTCACGAGAGCTGGGCCGTGCAGTGGCAAGGCACATTGACAGTAGAGGTCAAGAGGTGTGAGCTGAATACATCTTACATGTATTATATAAAATCCAAGGCATTACTATCAGCTTAGGACTTGCAATGTTAGTAATACCGTAGTCAATCAGTAATACCGTAGTCAATCAAGTGAATGATAAAACAATTACAGTCAAACAAATCACAGGCAAATAAATTACAGGCAAACTAAATACAGGCAAGCCTCATACTAAGTACCTTCCTCTCTGAACTTGCACACTTGCAAACTTACTTGGAATTGAAAAGACAGGAGAAAGGTGTCCTCACAAATTTCACATGGGGTGCAGATTAAAGATGGCACCCTGGTACTCACCCAGTTTATGGGCACAAACAACAACACCCCAAAATGATACATTACCGCTGCCTAGCCTATCTTGTGCCTGTTTGCAGCCTTTCTTACAAGCGCTACACCAACGCTGTCACCTTCTCAAAACATGACTGAACACAGGATTCAAACAAAAAGTCTGTAATGCGCATTGGCAGCTGCGGGCATCTCTATGTTCCAAGCGTTTACCAGGTGTGCAATTTTTACACATTTTACATACGCAGCCTAGCAGTTGCATGTGTTGACTGATGGCTTTATCTGTAAACTCTGTTTACCAGGTGTGCATGTTTGGCTGTTCTTTCATTTTATTTAAATTGCTGCTGTTTTGCTAAACGATTCAACAACGCAACCTGCTGCTCAACTACGCGATGAAATTGATGTTGCTCCTCCAAAGCGAGGGAGTGATTTTGGGCTCACCTTCTGTCTCAGCAGCATTACTCATGGAACATTGACTGACTTGCCACTCACATTGCAGTGGAGGTATCAGGGTTTCAAAGGCATCACTCATGTAGATCCTGACCTGCAGCACGTTGGCATTCGTTTCAGGTGGGAAGCAACCTTGTGCACTATATCTGTTCTTACTGGACCTTGTCGGATCAAGTCACTGTCACAGCAAAGTATAAGACTCAGCACAACAACGGTCTGTCAATCAACGAACTGCTTGTCACACGATCCGTCACTGCCAACAATTGGGCGTGACACGCTTGCAGAATGGATTGCGTACTTTTATGCACGAGATCTATTGTTACCTGAACTCATGCAGAATGAGATGCATACGACGTATGGATTTCATTATGTGTCCGTCCTCGCAGAACCAAATTGCGAGGATCAAATGAAACTAGACGAACATCTGGGCATAATGTGACTCTCACCCCCACCACCTAAACACTTGCAGGGAGTCAATGCGCAAGTTCAAGAGCAACGAGGCTGGAGCATCTTGTTTAGGCCTCGTGGGTTTCTCAGCCCCCTATCAGTACGGCTTTTTAAATGCTCAGGTGCCAAATTCAGTGTCAATCGTCTTTGTCCTCTCTCTTATGGGGTACAGCGGAAGAGCAAACAGCAGCAACTTGCAAAGACGCCACATATTTTGTTGCATGGGCTCAAGGGCTAATCCTAAGTATGGATACGATGCAACAGCATGTAGAATGCAACAACTGAATGAAGCCCAGTCTGCTAACGCCCCTTCTATAAACACTCATTATTAAAAATGCGATGCTTGGCAATTGAATCCCCTCTTCCTCAACAAATGCAGATCCTGATGCTGCTGTCAGGCCTTGGTGTCTCTGATAGCACATTTCTTTCACTGATGCAGGACTACCTGTCAATGGTGGGTGGCCCTTTTGCATGCTTGTTACTGCATTCACGTATTCGCGCGTGTCAGCATGTACGCACTTTTCCAGCACTTTTCATTCACAGACGGATCACGAGGCACTTTGTGATTGCTGCGATCATTTAACGGGTGCTTATTCCAGAGGTCACATAAAGCCTCCGACCTCTTGGATTGTCTTTAACCTTTTCCTCCCTTAATCCTGCAGCTCTTAAACATGGACAATGATGCCAATTCAGCCTTGGTATTCCTTGCCATTGATAACCAGGTAACAAAGTGCCGCACACATACGGTTTACAGATATGTACGGATGTTATTGCAGCAGTGATATTTAATCTCCTCCGTGCAGCTTTCCTATCGGAAAAAAAGAAAAAGAGAAGACCGAACTAGTACTCATTACGCATCCAGCGTGATCAGGGTAAGGAGTACTTAAGTGCCAGAATCTAGCAAACCCTTACCGCCAAGCTTAGGTCACAGTCCACTTATCGAGGGTCAGAGGGGTTGTGTGCAGGAAACATCCACATCCGCACCCCATGCTCTGCACCTGTGAGGAGCTATGCATGCCTGCAGCTAACATTTGTGTTGCTGCATGTTGCGCTGCTGTGCAAGGCATCAAACACACACATTTGTGTTCCTGCATGTTACGCTGTGCAAGGCATTAAATACACACACACACATTTTGTTGCTGCATATTATGCTGTGCAAGGCATCACACACACACACACACACACGTATACACTCGCTTTGTGTTGCTGCATGCTACGCTGTGCAAGGCATCAAACACACACACACATTTTTTTGCTGCATGCTACGCTGTGCAAGGCATCACACACACAAACACACACATATACACACACTTTGTGTTGCTGCATGCTACGCTGTGCAAGGTGTTCCATACTTGCTTCACACACCCACACAAACACAGTGGGGTGCTGCTGAAGACTTAATTGAGCACGGCCCGAAAGGAAGTGAGACCGCCATGCGTGCTGTACGAGGGCTTCAAAAAAAACACCTGGAAGCAATGCGGGCTAAAAGTAAGCCAGACAAGTCAGCACAGCCTCTGCATCACGGCCAGCAGCAAGAGCAGCAGCGACAGCAGCATGTACAACCTAGCAGCAGTGCTTCATCCGCCTCAGCCAACGAGACTGCTGGAAGAGGGAAAGGAAGTGTGGAGGATGGGGGAGCAGATGCAAAGGGGGGCACCTCAGATCACCTTGCGCAGCGTGTCCGCATTTTGGTGCTGGACTCACGCAGTGCTTTCTTGGTGCCAGATCCTTCAGGGATGCTGTCGGAGGGAGAGTGTTTCTTCCAGCCCACAATTGCGGATATGCCTACAGTCATTAAGGGAAAGGTCATGATGGTAGGTGTTCCTGGAATCAATGTTTGCAAAGGCAGGCAAGGCAAATGTGCTTTGCAGATTGCAGCCCCCCGGGTTGCAGATGTGCTTTTTGTCGTTTTGAAGAAGTGCCATGGTGGAGGGTGTGCCTGCAAACTTTTGCATCAGCGGATATCTTGTTCTCACAGAGTGTGCTACTCCTTGCAAATGTGTGCGGCATCTTGCAGCTATTCATTTGCTGCTAGTACTTTAATTACTTGAACTCTTCGTTTCTTCTTCAGGCACGCAATCCTTGTTACCATGTGGGCGACATCCGGATGCTTGAGGCAAAACAGGTAACCATGCTTTTAGCTTTCCAGCTGAGACTATTATTAAGATGCATTGTTGTGTTCACAACAAATTATCTTCCGTTTGTGCAGACCTTAGGGTTTAATGCAAGGGGTCTGCATTTTCGACTGATAAGGCCTGGTTACCTTGAAGATGCTTTGCTCTTTATCACCTAGATCCTCATCAATAAAAAAACACGCACCTCCGGCTTAAATGCCACTCGTTGACAAAAAGAGTAATCGTGCAAACAACATGTGTGCTGCTGGGATCCAGGTTCAAGAGCTTGGGCACCTTAAGGATGTGCTTGTGCTGTCTGTCCAAGGGACACGTCCTGAAGCAGATCGGAGTTCCGGGGGTAGGTCTCGGCTCTAAGTCAGTGGTAAACAGTCTGCAGGATTTCAAATACCTTCTGTGCAGTGAAGAGAAAAGAAATCCCTTTTTAAAGACGCCCACTGTCTGTTACGTAATCGACAGATCATCTCAAACTCGAACAGACTTTAAAGATCATAAAAAGAAATCCCTTTTTGAAGACGCCCACTGTCTGTTACGTAATCGACAGATAATCTCAAACTCGAACAGACTTTAAACATAAAATGATCACGCCTGCACGAACCCACAATGCACATTTTTTGTAAAAAATAGCAGCAGGTGTGACACTTTGGCTCCGTTTATAAATGGTTCTGGCCAAACCTATGCATTTGTCACCTGGAACCATGTCCTAATATCAAGCACAACAACTGAGCCTCCAATAGTGTGACACTTTGGCTGGTGCTGCTGTTTTGCACACCCAGGTGACTACGATGGGGACAGAGCATTTGTCACCTGGGACCCATCCCTAGTTCCAAGCACAACAGCTGAGCCTCCGTTGTATCTCGCCGACCCAGAAGCTCTGTCCAAGGAGGTTGAAGAGCTTCAGATTGTGACATACTTTGCCGCGGCGAAATTCAGCAACCTTCTCCTTGGCAGGTGTGGCTGCTGCCTTCAAACCATAATAGCAGTACCTCGCAATTTATTGTGAAGCCTTACCTCCTACCGAAATTTTAGCTAGCAGGATGCAGGGTAGGAAGTGTAACGAGTATTTGAGCACAGACCTGTCAGATCAAATCACCGTCACTGCAACGTATAAGACTCAGCACAACCGCTAACAATGCTCACATGTTGTCAATTGATTAAAAAAACGACCGAATCCAGAATATAAAGTTATTAAGACTGTCACATCCAAAAAAAGAACAAGAAAAGACTCCGCTGGTAGTGATGAGCAAGAAATACAGAAAATTCTCAACTGTCAACCAACTAGCTGCTTGTCACACAATTTGTCGCTGCCAACGATTGGGCGTGACAGGCCGCTAGACTTCATGTTGGCCTTGGTGGCCGACTGTGTGAACTTTGTTGGGCTGTAAGAAGCTAGTGAGAAGCATGTGCTTCTTGGATTGATGCACAGGGCTAAAACCCTTACACCGACTGTGTGAACTTTGTTGGGCTGTAAGCAGCTAGTGAGAAGCATGTGCTTCTTGGATTGATGCACAGGGATAAAATTCTTACATAAACTGTGTGAACTTTGTTGGGCTGTAAGCAGCTGATGAAAAGCATGTGCTTCTTGGATTGATGCACAGGGCTAAAACTTTTATAAACTGCCTGCAAGTTGAACTCGTACTTCTTGAGCTGGGCAGACTTGAAGGGAGCTGGCTGTGAGGAGTGTGTGGCTATTGCCCAAATATTTGTTAAGGGAGTGGACTCGGTGAAGAGTGGAAGGCAACAGTCTATCCCAGGGCATTTGATCCCTCCGGAGGTAACATGTTTATGGTGCCTGCTTTTTTTAATTTGAGGGTATTTAGACAAGGGGAGATAGCAAACTCCCTACTACGTGAGAAAATAAAGGAAAATTGTAAGAAAAAGAGCAGCAAGAGAGGCCGGTTGGACGGGAAAAAGGAGCTGCTTTTGGCTTGGGCTCTTTGATTGATTTGTATTTGTTTTGCTTGCAGGTCATGTTTTCCACAAGATGTTGACTTTTCAAGTGTTGGTAATTCACACAAAATATTCACGTGCAATCATTGAGAGAAGAGCGAAGGGACGTCCTCTGTTGACCGTGTTAGTACTGACAAGCCGCTGCATATTTGTGGGAGAGCTGCCTTTATTTATGCAATCTGAAATCACTTGCTATATCCTTAAACAAAGCAACTTATTTGCCCTTTTTGAAAAAGCAGATGCCCGACCCACCTCCCCCTCGCCGTGTGTGGCACGTGCTTCTGGATTTGGTGGCGGCAGCAAGTGCTCAGCACACCGCAAACCGGCTGATGGCCAACGCAGCAGCAGCAGCAGGAGGAGGTGCTGCAGCAAAGAAGGGGGCAGAAGCAGCAGGAGGAGGTGCTGCAGCAAAGAAGGGGGCAGTAGCATCAGGAGGAGGTGCGGCAGCAAGGGAGGAGGCGTCAGGCAAGGCAGCAGGGAGACAGGAGGCAACAACTCAAGAGACATCAGCGGCAGGCGGAGCAAGCTCTGCAGAGAAGGGCCTGTTGGATTTGAGTGGATTTGCTGGGTTGGACCTCATAGGCGGCTTGGGCGCAAGTCCATACCAGCAGCTTCGCTTGCTTGAAAGGTGCCCCGTTGTCCCTTGAAACATGATTTCTCATGGGAAAAAAATCCACAAGCACGTATTAGTTCTTCGAATACAGTCCACATAATAGTTCCACAGTTCCCATGAACAGAGCCCACAAGCTCATATTAGTTCCCATGAACAGAGTCCACATAATAGTTCCACAGTTCCCATGAACAGAGCCCACAAGCTCATAATAGTTCCCATGAACAGAGCCCACGAGCTCATAGCGTCTGTGCTTGCCAAACACACAAATGGCACACCTAGAAACAAACAAGTCATCACCTAGGGTCTCAAAGCCTGCCTAACCTTAACACAAGTCTCCCTCTCAGATCAAAGGTGTGGCTAACAGGTGACAACACGCAGAGCCGTAGCTGTAGACTTTTTAACGCTGAATCTTCTGCTTTCAATCATCCCCCTTTTGAACTGCTTTCAATCTTCCCCCTTGAACTGCTTTAATTCTCCTTTCTGAACCGCCCATTGTGCACTTACCTTTGGTTTGTAGGTGGTGCAGGGCCAGCCAGGAGAGCCTTTGCGACTATTGTTCTTACTTCGACTTCAAGAACTTTACAAGCGAGCAGGTAATTGCATAGGACAGAAAGGTCTTCGCTACAATGCAATGGTTAAAAGCTCCGTTTTGAAGACGAATGGCATTCCTTCGTTTTGAAATAAAATCCAGCCATGTGGTTCATTTTACCAAATCTGTGCCATGCAGCGTGAATTTGCCCTGAAGGCCGGAGTACCTGAATACATCCTGCGCAATGCCCTGAACCAGTCAGCACTGCTTTCAGCAGAAGACGTTGCTGCCTTTGACTTTGGGACTAGCCGGCTGCGTTGGAAGCTACTTAGCACAGGTGACTTGGAAATCTTTAAAACTTAAAACATAACAGTTATGGACGACATGATGCGCTATTGCATACAAAGTTGTTATCTTCAAAAGGCCTTTCCAAGTCCCGCTGCTGGAGCCAGACCAAAAAGTCCATTGTTTTGATTAAAATCATGTATGTGCCAGTATGCACAAAATACTAAGAAAATGCATTAACAGATTCATGCACAAATGATGTTATTAGTGATTCAGCACCCATGTGTTGCTCAAGTGTGGCAATGCCACTATCAAATGTCTCTGCACAGGGGACGGCCGTGCCAGTGACGATCTCACGTCCCCTTTGCTGGACTCCTGCAAAATTGCCTTCCACAAGTTTTACAAGAAGCTGCTTCTGTTGAAGGTTGTGATTGAAGACCGCCCACAAGTGCTTGCCGTCCTCCTCCCTAGAAGGTGCGTGCAACATCTCACCACAAACTTGCGGAAGGTTTGCACATTTGTGCAGTTCTGGCACCGATACAGAAAGTTGAGTAAAGCTAATGACAGCATCATGCTATATAGGATATGATTCACATATCTGCTCCAGCAGAGACATTCGTGGCTAGTATGTATTGCACTTCGAATTTTTCCAATTGCTTCAGGTACCAGCTTTCTTCTGCAGCTTCCGAGTGTGGGAATGGTGTTTGGACCTACGCGTTTTCCGGACAGTTGAGGTTTGTCATTCTCTTTTATGTAGTCGAAGATAGAGCAAGCTGCAAAGAAAACTGTTGACGACTATTAATTGGCACGCCAGTTCGTAACTCAACAACAAGTATGACTAAAAATGTAATCAGTGGCATAAAATTTAACGTACTAATCAGTGCAGTCGCATTGTGTGATGTTCATCATCAGTGCAGTCACAATGTGTGATGTACATGGAATTGACTCATTCATAGTATCATGTAATCAGTGCAGTCACTTTCATAGTCATGTAATCAGTACAGTCACAATGTGTGATGTTCATGGAATTATCACGTGATCTACGATTCAGCAAATAATTGCTGATCCAGTTCCCAATCTTGATTTTGTGTCATGCACTCCCTAACATCTGCTGACCCCACTTGCTGCTTGAGCTGTCAATTGCTGGCTTGCAGCGCTGCTTGGCAAGAGGTGTTGAAAACATGAACCAGGGTGATGTTCGTGCCTGATGTCATAGCAAATCACTGATGCAGCAAAATACAAGACTCAGCACGTCAAGTAATTCTTCCTGTGATTCTTCAGTTAACAAGATTAGGCAAACCAACCAGCCTCAACTGAAAAGCCAACTTACCAAATCATACAAATCGTCACTGCCACCAACTGGGCGTGACACTGAAACTCATGTTTGTGCCAGGAAAGGACAGAAAAGCCATGTATCATTTTCCATGACAGAAAAGCCATGTATCAATTTTCATGACAGAAAAGCCATGTATCATTTTCATGACAGAAAAGCAAAGTATCAATTTTCATGACAGGAAAGCCATGTATCAATTTTCATGACAGAAAAGCCATGTATCATTTTTCATGACAGAGAAGCCATGTATCATTTTTATGACAGAGAAGCCATGTAATATTTTTCATGACAGAAAAGCCATGTATCATTTTTCATGACAGAAAAGCCATGTATCATTTTTCATGACAGGAAAGCCATGTATCATTTTTCATGACGGAACATCCATGTATTACTTCCCTGCCTTTTGCATCCATTCACTGTGTTTTGGCATTCAATCAGAAAGCACTCAAGACATCAATCTCAAATAATCACCCTTATCACAAATCCAGGATGAAATTGCCAATACCTGCCCACCAATTTGAAGTCACCCCCAACCGACTTCAGATCTTCCGGAACCACAGTATTGCGCAGTCTTTCCTATGGCTTGGTGTTCTGAAGCCAGGCAGAAAAGGCAAGGCCTTAATGCAGGGCAAAAGCCGAGTCATTCAGGTACCAAGCATTTGCTGTGTGGCAGTCAAAAAAACTCATTACTTCGTCAGATCAAATTAACTGCTCCGTCACACGATTCGTCGCTGCCAACGATTGGGCGTCACAATTTGCGTTAAATTGGGTGCAGCTTTGAGAGGCTGATTTGTTCCCGAATGGTTCTGCTTTCAGGTGAGCATGCATCATGTAGGCCAGTACAAACTGTGTCATGCTTAAATCATTAACATCACCAGCGTCTGTTTTTTACAGAGGGCACATGATCGTGGGCAGGCTACCTTTGGTCCATCTACACACACTGAAGCCTTACGGCCGCAAGTGAGGGTCAGCGTGGACGTACAGAGGATGAGTGTGAGTGCTTTCAGAGGCGGCAAGCTGCAAAAGGTACGATGGCGTGAAAAACAATGAGCAGAGTTCCCACGCATACACACATAAGTACACACACAGGTGCACACACAGACACACGCATGCACACGCACACGTAGAGACATACATACGCACACACACTTACATACACACGCACTCACACATGCACACGCCCACACTCACACAAATACACACAACCCACGCTGCTTTCTGTGTCACAAGAGCATACTATTGAGCATTATGAATCACAATCCTTGTCAGTACTGTTTTAACCACAAGCCTTGATGTTGCTTTGCGTTTTTGCTTGGAACTTCTGAACACGTTAATTCTACGCAACGAGCAGGAGGAGTGTGTATGCAGATAAGATCCTCACATCAAGCATTGAAGCAGAGGCCGTTAAACTCTGTACAATGGCACTTTATCCTTACACTCCCTCAGACCAACAAGGAAGCTGTGGACAGCTACGAGCTGTACGTCATCAACAGTGACATACCACTGGTGACACCGGTTCTTGAGTTGCACCACCCGGCTGATGGTGCTGAAATTGAACAGATTTCTGGACAAGGTATGGTTACCATGTGGTGCGCTCCAAATGGTGTCGAGCCTGCAAAACCTTGCTAGCCTGCACAGTGCCAATCTTGCTTTCACGATTCCTTTAGACTGGATGCTTCCATAATCTCCCCTTGCACCGCATCCCTGCCAGACGAAAGAATGGTTATTCTTTTATACTAGCTTGCCCACTCTTGGTTTTGGAGAAGTTGCAGAACTGATTGCACTGAGAATGGTTATTATTTTATACTAGCTTGCCCACTCTTGGTTTTGGAGAAGTTGCAGAACTGATTGCACTGAAACAGGAATGCACGATAAGCGTTTTCAAGAGCAAGCCAGCTGGGTTCTGCTACCACCGGTGCTGACAGCGTCACAGGCTGACGCTTTCCAGGTGAGTTATGTAGATAGTGCTGAAAGTTACGTCAGTGTGTGTGTGTGTGATTTAAATGCAACTGCTGGGTCTGGAGTTGGCGCTGGAGCAATTCACACAATGCTGGCCCAACCAAATAAAGCTGCTAGGGTATTTTGCCACCAATAAACGCTTAGTTATCAGCAATGCCGAGCATTAGCCAATCATGACCTTTATGGCAACATGAGCCAAGCACGAGCCAAGCACGATCCTCGTGGCAACATGTCTGTGTATGTGTACAGGTGGAGAAGGTGCTGGAGCAGCTGCGTGAGGATCCACGTGTGTCTGCAACATAAGCCAAGTGTGAGCCAAGCACGATCCACGTGGCAACATGTCTGTGTATGTGTACAGGTGGATAAGGTGCTGGAGCAGCTGCGTGAGGATCCACGTGTGTCTGCAACATAAGCCAAGTAAGAGCCAAGCACGATCCACGTGGCAACATGTCTGTGTATGTGTACAGGTGGAGAAGGTGCTGGAGCAGCTGCGTGAGGATCCACGTGTGTCTGCAACTGGTGCCAAGTATGAGCCAAGCACGATCCACGTGGCGACACGTCTGTGTATGTGTACAGGTGGAGAAGGTGCTGGAGCAGCTGCGTGAGGATCCACGTGTGTCAGCAACATAAGCCAAGTATGAGCCAAGCACGATCCTCGTGGCAACATGTCTGTGTATGTGTACAGGTGGATAAGGTGCTGGAGCAGCTGCGTGAGGATCCACGTGTGTCTGCAACATAAGCCAAGTATGAGCCAAGCACGATCCTCGTGGCAACATGTCTGTGTATGTGTACAGGTGGATAAGGTGCTGGAGCAGCTGCGTGAGGATCCACGTGTGTCTGCAACTGGTGCCAAGCTCAGCTCTGCCTTTCAGTTGGTGCAGGCTCTGACACGTGGATGGAAACTGAAGGTAGCTGTGCACTTCCTGGTGGACCTCTTCAGGCATCAAGTGCGTGTGCAGGGATGTACTTTGTTGCATACAGGTGCTTGCTATTAGAAATGCTCTGGAATCAAGGATAGTGGCTGGTGAGTCATATATTTGTCACTCGCGCACGCAGGTTGACCCTCCCTCCCAAGCCACGAACTGTCTCCAGCACGCATTGGTGGAACTCCTCGGGGCATGTGCCTTGGCAAAGGCTTCTGAGCTGGCCTGTGCGTTGGTAGAGGCAGTACTGCAGGCTGGCTGCAGGTATGGTCTGCAAGCTGCACATCTGCACATGTCCTTTACCCAGCAGTATGGTGATTAATGCAGAAGGCAGTACAAGGCAAAATGTGGCAAAGGAAGGCAGAGATGTGAAGGATGTTAATAGGTCAGTCCAAAAGAAAATTGAGGCCCCTACCTGCTATTGCTGTAATCTCGTCCACCAAACATGCTGTGCAGGTGCGCATGTGCAAATTGATTTTGGGCTTATTCAATGCTAATCCTAAAGTGTTTATGAAAATGGCCCTAATCATTCACTACCCTCCACACAATGCTAATGAGAGTGGGTGGCCCCATCTACATCTCTCACACGATATCATCTGTCAAGGTCTTGAGAGTCGAGAAACTTGCTTCCAAGCTCCATATGCTTTCTGGTAACCATGATGTCAAACCTGTCCATACCAGGCACTTTCCAGTAATAACATCGCATACCAGGCACTGTCCAGTAATAACATCGCATACCAGGCACTTTCCAGCACTAATATCAGCCCTCGTCGGGAACCGGTTTCAGGCCAAGCCTGCAACACTCCTGATCCCCATTGATCTTTTTGTGACCATCTTATGGCCATGGTGGAGTTTTAAGGTTCCCGGTATCAAAGTGGCTGATTTTTTTAAAATGCAAGGATTGGTATTCACTGCTTGCGTAGTTTTTTTATTTTCTTTGTGGTTAAAGAGAAACGGCAGGTCTGATGTCACCCTGACATACTGCTACATGCGTGTGGCGTACAATGATGTACTTTGTCAAAAAGCAACGTCAAAAAGCAAAATCAAATTGAATGGATACGTGCATACCTTGATGCTATCTTTCTTTTTCGGTACGCGCGGCTAGGCAATGATGTTAACCATTTTGTGCCTAGCTTTCTACATGCGTGTGGCGTACAATGATGTACTTTGTCAAAAAGCAATGTCAAAAAGCAAAATAAATTTAAATGGGTACGTGCATACCTCTTTTCTTATTATTACGCACGGCTGTGCAATTATGTTTCCCCTTTTGTGCCTAGCTTTCCCATAATAAGCAAAATGCAATATAATGCAAGGCATTGCCCTTGTTGTCAGATATCAAATGCATCATTGAACCCTGACAATGGGTTCTCAATTTATGTGTCTATCGAAATGTATTAATAGACACCTTGCATATTCACCCACGCCCGTGCACATTCCCTTCACGCAAACACAAATGCACACACACACACACACAAACACACACACTCACCAGTCGGCCGTTTGATCTGACCACCACGTGTGTGAGGACCCATGCTCTTCAACAATGTCCTGAGCTGGTGGTGCTGCTCTGGCCTGCGCTGTGTGCTGAGGGATCCCAGCTGAGCATGCGGGAAGACCTTTGCTTGGAGCTGTGCAAGGCTTGCATTGGCTGTGCCAGTCAAAACATGGGAGCCACAGGTAAACAAGAGCTGTGCAAAGCTTGCATTGGCCGTACCAGTCAAAACATGGGGGCCACAGGTAAACAAGAGCTGTGCAAGGTGCAAGGCTTGCATTGGCCGTACCAGTCAAAACATGGGGGCCACAGGTAAACAAGGGATCGGGTCAGGATACAAGGTATTGGGCTAGGGAACAAGGTATTGGGCTAGGGGACAAGGTGTTGGGCTAGGGGACAAGGTGTTGGGCTAGGGGACAAGGTATTGGGCTAGAGGACAAGGTGTTGGGCTAGGGGACAAGGTGTTGGGCTAGGGGACAAGGTGTTGGGCTAGGGGACAAGGTGTTGGGCTAGGGGACAAGGTGTTGGGCTAGGGAACAAAATATTGGGCTAGGGGACAAGGTGTTGGGCTAGGGGACAAAGGTGTTGGTTTAGGAAACAAGAAGCTTGAGAAGGTTGCATTGCTTGTATTTGAAATAGTCTTTTTAAAATAATGTAAATAGAGACCATGCTTAAACAGCAATTGCATCATGTTTTGGAGTCATAGCAATACCAGGCGTTGTAAGCACCCTCCTATCTTGAACTTGTACACACCTGTATGCAAATACAAGGCCAAGTGAATAGGGTTGGCCAGAACCGTAGGTATACACAGCATATATCCACCGTACATGACCGTATATCTGGTAGTTTCCCTGCCAAGAACACCGTATATACACCAAATTTATATGGTTATGTCCATCCCAACAAGTGAACTTTCTGTAAAATACATTACCTGATCACATACAACGCGTATGCTGCTTATGCCTCTCTTTCACAGCCTTTGAGCCTGAACCACTCCCTGCAACTCGATCACACATCACACATCTTTGTGCTTTGTGTTGCATGTACAGAGCTGCTTGGGGAGGTACTTTCATTGTCTGGCTTGCTCAGTCTTTGCAGTGCTCGGGCACAGCAAAGCCAGCCACAGCCACAGCCACAGCCACAGCCAAATCCCCCCCAGAACTACCCTCTCACAGAGTTTACTAACTTCCTTCACCAGCTATACCTGGCCTGCATCGTGAACTGCGAAGATCGGCTGGCTGGCCTTGAGCTTGCAAGGGTGATTTCTGCTGCGTCTCAGGCATCTGTGAACAGCCTCAGAGATATCAGCGAGCCTTCCCCGTGTAGTTCCACCACCACTTCTGCCAGCAATCGTGGCCTCGGTGCCAGTGGCTCTACCACCACCACCACCACCACCACCACCACCACCACCACCACCACCACCACCATCAGTAGCTCCAACATTCGCAGCAGCGCCACCCCTACCAGCGGCAGCAGCAGCAGCAGCAGCGCCACTTGTACACTCAGCAGCAGCAGCAGCAGCAGCAGCAGCAGCAGAAGCAGCGCCAAGAGCGTACCTCATGCAAGCAGCAGCACCAGCAGCAGGAGCAGTGTGCCTCCTGCAAGCAGCAGCTGCAACAATGGAAGCAGCAGCAGCAGCAGCAGCAACAGTAATGCATCAAGATATACATCTCCGTCCACAGCACAGCAGATCCAGCAGCATCATGCAAGCACTGCTTCTTACGTCTGCCACTGGTCTTACCTGCCGGCTGTTGAAGCCCTCTCAGATCAGCTAGAAGCGCTGGCTGCTCTACCACCCTCAGAGGCATGCAGCCCTCGTGGCGGCCAGCCCACCCCTACCAACACTACCACTGCTCCATCCACTACCCAGGGCATGCAGCAGGTGCCCTTGTGGCATTACGTGCGACAAGCAGCTCTAGCAAGGCATGCAGCAGCACCTGTGGGGCAGCAGCGGCTATACCAGATTGCTTTGTCTGAATCCAGGAAAGAGGCAGCTGCGGCAAGATTGAAAGCGCTGAGTCATCAGCCTGTGGCTGCTGTAGCAGGGGTTACTCTTTTGGGGCTCGTCACTGACTGGGGTGGTGATGGTGGTGGTGCAGCAGACAGGGAGAGGGGTGAAGAGGGAAGGGCAGGAGCTGCAGCAGGAGCATCAACAGAACCACAAAGCAGGGGGCAAACAGCACAATGCGGGAGCAGTGGGAGCAGCGACAACACAGGGGACGGACTACAAGTGTGTGCACTCAGCCAAGGGCCGGAGAACTGTCTGGCAGATGAAGGAGGCAAAGAGCTGAACAACACGGAGGTCGGAGTGGAGCTACGTTTTCACCTCACAGGAGGGCACCTATTTCCCGCGGGTTCTCAAGGCAGTCTGCGCATCGGAGACATGGTGTGCTTATCGCCCATTGGCCGACGACAGGAAGGGGCTCAAGCTACAGTATCTGCCTCACAAGCAAGCCACCCTACCGCTCAAGATAGCATCAGCTGGCCCCCTCTCAACACTGCTGGGCCTGCTCCTCAGGCCCTGCCTCCATTGTGCCACTCTCGACCCCCTGCCATTCCATCACGCGCTCAGACCACTACAGCAGCCAGAACTGCACCCTGCACACCTCCGACAGCACCACACACCTCTCCTAGGCCACCCGGAGCAAGCAGAGCGCCTCCTCCTCAGCTGCCCGCCACATCGCACCGTCCATCACTCCACATCAACTCCAATACGCAATCTGCGCCACACCCACCCTCCATCCACCGCCACCCACCATTCAGTACCGTCAGCTCACACAACCTTGGATGCACAGAGCAGCCATGCAGTCTTGAAGGACTGGTCATAGATGCTCAACAAATGACAATCACAGTGCGCCTGCGCGTGCTGCAGCTTCATGAGCCCAGCTCTCTTGTTTGGCGCGTGGACCGGCTGGGTAACTTGCACACAGCCCAAGCCTACGCACGTGCACTTCAAGCAGTGGCAAGCTCCGCACACAGTGACCTGCTTTTCCAGACTCTGGTGCGCACCTTGGACCAGCTGCAGCATCCTGACCAGCAGCAGCAGCAGCAGCAGCAGCCTGACCAGCAGCAGCAGCAGCAGCAGCAGCAGCAGCAGCAGCAGCAGCAAACGGAGAGCCCAGATCAGCCAAGCTTGGACTTGCCAGGATGCAATGCAAGCCAGGGACTGGCTGTGCAGAGGGCCTTTACAGACAGTCTCACTCTCATCCATGGGCCGCCTGGGTCTGGCAAGGTTGCAGGAGCCCTGCACTTGATAGAGTTGTAAAGCTTGTCTTTTTTTCTTAAGATCACATGAGCCTGCACACGCCCCAAGAATTGTAAAGCTTTTCTTATTCTTTCTTAAGATCACATGAGCCTGCACACGCCCAAAGTAGAGCAGGACTGATGCTGAAAAACAGTGCACATTGTTTGTTTCAGGCTGTAAAGGGGGGGCAATAATACTGTAAAAGAGGTTAAATTAAAACAGGAATGTCACCCTGAGCGTCATGGAACAAAAGCTTGCATAACAACTCCTGCACATCAAATTCTGCTGCGTTTGTGAAATCAAAAGTTCGGCAGACACAGTACGTGGGTTTCCCTCTGAAAACAGTCCACCTGCATTTGCAGGCAATCCAGGAGGCAACACATCCCAGAACTCACAAGGAAGCAAACGCTGCCTTTTGTTTATGTACTTTGCAGACGCACGTGATCGTGGAGCTGCTTCTCCGGTGCCTGGATTCGCCTGAGCATCTGCCCGTCCTGGTGGTTGCTGAGACACACACTGCAGTGGACAACGTGCTGCGCAAGCTCAAGCACAGGGTAACTGCAAAGCCTGGTCATGCTGAAGCTGGTCTGCTTCGACTAGGTGACACCTCCAGCGTTGCAAAGGACCTTCGAACGTAAGTATTGAGTGGCTTAAGTTCGGCAGCAAGGTATGCACTGCAATATAAGGCAAGCAACAACTGTCAAGGATTGGGTCTGGGTGCTACGGCACACAACCCCCCTGACCCACACTAATTTCTTTTTGATTGGTTGCCTGGTGCGGGCACCTAAGTAACCCCCTCCCTTAATCATGCTGGCTGTGTCACCACTACCAGCGGTGTCTTTTCTTTTTCTTTCTATTCTTTTGGCTAAAGATCGGTAAGAGCGTCAGTGAGTTAGGATTGAGTTAGGATTGAGTGGTGAGTTAGGATTTAGTTAGGATTGAGTTAGCATTGAGTTGGGATTGAGTGGCTTCAGCTCGGTAAGAGTGTCACTAAGTTAGGATTCAAAAGCCATTGAAAGGCATATTGAGTGGTGAGGGCGGGGGTGGATTTTTCGAAGGGAATCAAGCAGGCAATTTTACCCTCGGGCACAGCAATTTATCGATCGTAACGTGGTGCATAATGCAGCCATAAAATTTCAACTGTTAAAGCCTGCGCAAACCTGTGCTCATTGAGCATGTTGGGGGAAAGCCCATTGAATGATCATGTTGCTGCAGATTCATGTTGCTGCAGCATAAATTGCTCACATGTCCACGCACATGTTTCCACCCAAATGTCATGTAGCATGCACACACATTTTCACCATCTTGCACCCCTTGGGGTGCACACCCAATTTCATTTGCACACATTCAAGACAGCATCCAGGTCTTGGTGCTTCCTTCTTCTGCGACACCTCTCGCTAGGTGTCTTGCAGCTCCTGCTTGGATTGATTGCTTCTTATTTTCAAAGGTCCCCTCCGAATTATTTTATGCCTTTCACAACTCCTGAGTCCTTTTCTTGCTGCATTTCTTGCAGCCTCTGCTCTCGTGCTTTTACTGGAAGGTCCTTTCCAGATTCATTTCCGTTTTCTGCATCTCCTGCAGCCTCTGCTTTCACGAATCGACTAGTTCCTCTTCTCCAGATTTAATTCCGCCTTCTGCATCACCTGCAGCCTGTGCTTGGATGCTGTACCCAAGGTCCGCACCCCAGAAGGGCGCTTTGACTCTAGGGTTGTAACACGCGAGCTTAACCGAGCACACGTTGTCTTCTCCACGTGTGCGGGAGCTGGGTCTACCCTGTTGTCTCTTAGCACACACCCGTTCAAGATGGTTGTTTTAGACGAGGCCTCACAGGTGTGGTTGGGTGTTCCAGAATTGACTAGGGTTTGCCAGAACCATATTTATACGGTGTATATACGGTATTTTCTGCAGGGATTTCGTCAAACATACGGACGGTCATATACGGCATATATGTGTACAGTTCTGGCCAACGCTAGATGTGACGGCATTGTATAGCAGTAGCCTCCTGCTTTGTTAGCATTAGGAGCATTTTCTTCTATGTAGTGTAAAGGTGTGGCTGGGTGGTCAGGGTATGATGGCGTTAATTGATAACCTCCTGATTGGACTGCTTTGTTAGCGTTAGGAGCATTTTCTTTTATGTAAGTGTAAAGGTGTGGCTGGGTGGTCAGGGTATGATGGTGTTAATTAATAACCTCCTGATTGGACTGCTTTGTTAGCGTTAGGAGCATTTTCGTCTATGTAAGTGTAAAGGTGTGGCTGGGTGGTCAGGGTATGATGGCGTTAATTAATAACCTCCTGATTGGACTGCTTTGTTAGCGTTAGGAGCATTTATTTCTGTGTAAGTCTAAAGGTGAGGCTGGGTGGTCAGGGTATGATGGCGTTATTAATAACCTCCTCTGTTTGGAATGTTGTGTCAGTGTTAGGAGCATGTGTTACTGTAAGCCTCAGACAGGAAGTAAGCAGGGACGGCCAAAATGATATAAACACGGTGTGTATACAAAGTTATCTTGCACACCATCTTTTAATCACACATTACACATTCAGCGTCAAATACTGCGTATATTCAGGGTAATGCCAACCGTGAAGGTAAAAGATGAAGTCCACATAAAAAGCAATTACTAAGTACAGTCTGCAAAAGATATCTCCTTTACACGCCTGCTGTTAACTCAAACAGACAGATCAATCGCCAAGCTCTGCAACTCTGTGCACTCAAAACTCAATACATAATGCACACACGTGAACACGTGAGTTCTATTCCGCTTGCATTGTGAGAAGCATACGGCTCTGTCATTATTACCAAGGAGAACACAACAACTCAGGGAAAACGGAGGAAGGGAGCAAACTAAAGATTAAAGTATAGAAAAGAGGTGAGGGAGGGGGGGAAGTATGCTAAAGAGAGAATTGTGTTCTCCAAGAAATAAAAAGAATGGAGAAAAGAAGCAGAAACCTGATAAAACCAGAAAGTGAGATCATCTCACTTTATGCTACACTTCAAGAACCTGAGTTCAACTGTTTCACACTGATCTCATAAGTGAGCTGGCCACAAAGCAAGATGCAATGCACACATATACGTCAGGTGACCGAGCCACGCACACTCCTCCCCCTCACCCGTAAGGGCGCAAAGCATTTGGTCCTTGTGGGAGATCCACAGCAGCTTGGCCCGTGTGTGCGATCACCAGAGGCAATGGACCTGAGTGTCACACTTTTTGAGCGGCTCATGCAGGTGGGATGGTCAGCAAAAGATGCGATGTAAGGCAAGGCTTGAGTTGGTTGTCTAGTCTGCAAAGATGTAAATTGTATGCCAATATAATATTGATAAGATGTCACCTAGTTGGTTGTTTAGTCTGCAAAGATGTAAACTGTATACCAATAAATATTGAAAAGATGTCACCTAGGAAAAAGGGGTGATTTATATAGACTTGCTTTGCACAATTGGCACATCTTACCAACAAGCCTTATAGCTTGGTACGGCATTAAGTTTTTCGCAATAAGTTAAAATAAATCAGTTAATATTGGAAAACGTCACCTAGGGAAAGGGATGATTTATACAGACTTGCTTTGCACAATTGGCACATCTTACCGACAAGCTTTATAGCTTGGTACGGTGTGAAGTTCTCGCAATAAGTTAAAATCAGTTAAAATACTTAGCTGCTGGCTCGAATCAGGAGTTGTGAACAAGTCCTTATTCAACTCACTCGCAAAACTGTACATGCAGGTGGGGGTGAAGCCTATTTTGCTGGAATTCCAGTACCGCATGCACGCAGCCATCTGCAAATTTTCCAGCACTCAGTTCTATGAAGGCCGTCTGAAAACGGCCAAACGTACAACAGCAGCAGCACACCTACCTTGGCCTCTGTCTGCACCCCTGACGTTCATTGACATCGTCAATGGGAGGGAGGAAAGCCGGGGCACTTCCAAGATCAACAATGCCGAGGCAGAAAGGGCAGCTGCTCTGTGTGTCCAGCTGCTGCAAGGGAAGGGCGGAAGAGCGGGAGGTGGGGGACTCACAGCTGCGGACATAGGCGTCATCGCGCCCTACAAAGAGATGGTGTTGCTATTGAGGCAGAAGCTGAGGGGCACAAACATTGATGCGGACACCGTAGACGCCATGCAGGGCAGAGAAAAGGAAGTCATCTTGGTCTGCACTGTTCGCTCAAATGACAAGGTGAGAGGGTGCTGGGCTGCAGAAAGCCTTGTTTTGCCAAAACACAATGAGGCAGGCCTTTAAATGAGGTAGCTGGATCCTCAGCCCGTGCTTGCAGGTTTAATGTAGTATTAGCCCACGACTGCCTTGAGAGAGTCTAATACCTGAGAGTCTTTTAAGTGATCTGGGAAACGGTGGTGGTGTTCTGCTGCAATTCCCCCTGTGTAACTGAGGCCACGCTTGAATTACTAGTCTTCTACGCATTTACGTACATTGCTGCTCCGTAGTTTTGAAGAATTATATATTGGGTTTGACCTGGCACAAACACCTATTGACTGGTTGCAGCAAGGCATGTTCTTCACTCTTGCTTTGATGTGGTACAACCCTACAGGGACAGCTGGGCTTCACAGCTGACGCGCGGCGTACAAATGTGGCCCTGACACGTGCAAAGAGGGGCTGCATTGTGTTTGGCAGCAGACGCACCTGGACCCACCCAAAAGCAGTAGAGTCCATCTGGGGGAAATGGCTGCATGATTTTGATGAGATGTTGGAGGCTGGGGACAAGAATGCAGCCAACCATTTGTGTGCCTGATTTTTAAGATATCTGCATTGCTTGCTAGGTAATTGCTATAGAGAAACGTTTTATTACCTGAGCTTTTTACCTTTTGGAAGGCATTGGATGAGTAAGAGCCTGACATGCTAGACAGGAGGATAATTAAACTACCCTAAACTGCAATTTAGATAGCGCTTTGATGTCCACGAAACTGAGGCCCCTTTGCTCTGTTAATAAACCCATCTTTACTAGACTACCGCCAAGGTGCAACCTTAACAGCGCTTTGATGTCAACAAAATTCAGGCTTCTTTGCTCTGTTACAGAGTTTACAGAGTGAAAAGAAAAAAAGAAAAAAGAAAAACTACGCAGGCAGTGACAGCCACTCCCCACATTAATTAAGGAAAAGGAGCCACTTTGATACCGAGTACCGTAAAGCTCCTCCACCGCGAAAGGGAAAGGAAAATTATTGGGGATCAAGAGGGTTGCAGGCTTGGCCTGAAACCGGCTGCTGATGAGAGTTGATAACAGTACTGGAAAGGGCACGTCTGGTATGGACCAGTTTAGCAGCAAAGTTCACAGAGTGCACATGGAGCTTGGAGGCAAGCTTCTTAATTCTTTGAGAATTGAGACCCAGTTCCTTGAAAAGCTTCAGAGTGTGAGTGTTGTAGATGGTGCCGCCCACACCCAAAAGGATGATGTGGAGAGTAACGGAGGCTCCTTGGAGAATGTTGCAAAGGTCTTTGTGCTGTTCTTTTGCGACATTATAAATCCAGCCCCTGGTTGAATCCATCTGCATAACTTAAAACAATTTTGCATCATGTTCTCACAATTTGGTCAGTCAGAAGCCACTGGGCAATTTTCTCCTCTTAACTCATATCGGCATAAACACTGAAAATGCATGCCATCAAAATCACATTGAACATCAGTTTATAACTAAATTGGCTCAGCCTGTCAGTTATTGGTGTATCCATAAAAGCAGGTTTTTCAACAGGTCACAAACCAACATGAGCTAAAAACACCTATAACAGCTGATGCTGAATGAAATCTTCGTCAATAAAATCTTATCTAAGCCTCGTACCCACAGGCACTCCTTGCTCTGCACTACCACTACGCCCTGGGCCACCACCACTGCAGCAATCCTTGTGCACTGTAATTCATTTGCTGCGCGACCCTGTGTGCCTGCTCCTGCACTGCTTTAGGCCACGGAAGACGCTGCACACGTGACACCAAATCTCTCAACAATTTTGCAACACTCGCATCAAAACCAGCTCGCCATTCTTCCGCATGCCTTTGCGAGTATGGAACAGGCCCAGGCTCAGAGTGGGGGATGTTGGAGTGTGAGCGATGGAAAGAAGGTGCTTCTGGGCCTGAAGTGCCAGCACTGGCGGGGGAAGTCACACGAGGGGGATGGGGACTCGTGTAGACTTCATCGCTGGTCACGATTGGGATGGTTGGTGAGTTGGACTTCTCGTCAGACGTGTCTGGCTTTTGAAGGGAATCCGGCATCAGGACCCCAGCATTTTGAATTCCCTGAAGGGATGAATAGGGTTGTTGAAGGTGCGTGCGCATCTTTAAGGCTTTTAAGCTGTTTGGTGAAATAATTAATTTTTTGAACACATTCTTGCTGCAAGAACCAGCCTCAATTATAAATTAAGCAAGCATTATTAAATGCGCACCTCTAAAACGTCCAAGACCTCCCGCCTTGCCTTGCTTTTAGCCCCTTTGTACAAGTAAGCAAAGGCTTCTTGCAGCTTTACCTGGAATTGCAATCAAATAACAATGCATGATCTCAATTCAGCAGCCACTTTGCTGAAACATTTCAGCTGCTGTATTCTCAGCTGTACACTGGATTTGTGACTTATAACAAAGAAGAAATTGTCAGTCAGGTAACACGACAAACCATGGTACCCCATAAGCATAAATTGCAGATGCGAGCAAGATCTTCCCCATTAAGCATACCAGTAACTGAGTGTAAATGACAATCTGCATCGGAACTTTCTCTTCATTTTCTTGCAAACGTGGAAACCTGCCTCACCCGCACTCAGTAGACCACAACTTTGAAATACCTATACTTTACCTACTCAATACATTTCAAGTATAATCGACACGTGATGAAGTAGCATTTCATTGCGCCTTGTGTGCTCATTTTTAGGAATCACCTTCCCATCTTGAAGCAAGGCGTGCGCTCCTTGGATGCTGCCTTTGTCGCCCACTAGGCGGTTTGCCTTTATCAGCTCATTATCAGCCTCCTCCACCTAAAAAGGTATTTCAAGACAGTGAAACGGCCAATTGCAAGACAGTGACATCTGCATCATTCAAAATCTCCTTACCTAAAAAGTATAAAAACTCCACAGGCAATCACGTGGATGGGTGCGCAAAACAGGTTTGAGCAACGTTCAAACGCAGAAGCAGTCGGTTTGAAGCCTGGCGCCTTATTCAACAAAACGTGTGGCATGAGAGCAAGAATATTGGTTGGGTCCAAACAAAACTACACACGCACAAGAGCCACGGCCTGGGTGAACGCCTCAAGTGGCAGGGCGTCTTCGTCTCCGTGCATTTGATCTCTGGGCAGGAGCTCGATGAACCTGGATGCAGCGAAATTGAATGCATGTGCCAACTGAAGTCTATATATATGATTAGACAACAGCAGCTTTAAACTCAGTTTGAAGCAAGCAACGAGGGTGCTTGAAACGAGGCTGGTGCTTATGCTACATATCCGTTTTCCGTTTCTCTTCCGTGCCAAAATTAGTATTATCAGCCATAAATAAATACCTCACTGCTTGGTCCACGAGTGCGTGAACTCTGCCTGTTGCGTTTAAAGAGCCGCCATCATGATGCGCTGATGTAGCGGGGCAGGCTTCCTCAGTTTTAGGCTGCTGGCTGGATGATGCACCATGTGCGAGGAGGATAAACAAGATTGCAATTGATGTGAACATTTTTTTTAATTTACGTACAAAATACTAATTTGCGAACAAGTTTGAATTAAAAATTAAAGTTACTCTGTCCATTCGGAGTTTCGGGGTCTCCTACATATTTAATATGCATTCATAGGGCATGAGAATTGTTACTGATTACTGAGATATCTGTGGGGGTTGTGGCAGTGTGATTTTTGTTGCGGATCTGACTGCTTGTGACGGCTTGATTTTTCACGAGTTTTGTGGCATGTAGACAGTAACTCCGAGGCTGTGGAGTGGGCCCCTTGTGTGGCTGCTGTAATTGGTGCCTGTTGCTCCAATAAGATGTGGTGTGAAGGGTTTTGCGCATGCGGTGTCCAAGTAAGCGGGGCATTAGGGCTTATGTTGTTCTTGTGCCTTTCCTGCTTGTTGGGTAGAAGAAGTGTTTATACAGTACTTAATTTGGTCAAGTGTTATATTGTATTTGTTTGTATGTCTCTTGGTTTCATGTCCGTAATAAAGGTCCAGTGACAAATCCAGAAAGCTAGAATCATCGCAGTGAGTGGCACGCTTTACTGGCGTCTGCTATTTTGTTGCGCTCTACTGTTCAAGACTGGTGTGGTCAGCATGATATAAATCCAGCACACATTTTATATTTTACCCAGGCAGAAGCACACTGCAACCACTGTTTATCCTACGACACCTTAAAGACGCAGCACAGAAGATGCAGAGGGGTTCATCAAGCCTGTACACTGTGTTCATTGACTTCAAACAAGCATACGTTTGATTCCAAGAGACATGTTGTGGGATCACTTAAAACACTGTCAGATGCCTCTATATCTTGTCCATACTCCAAGGCTTGTATCATGCTGATGAGTATACGATGCTGGATGGGGGCAAAAGAACAAATGTGCAATTATCTTTTGGTGTCAAACAAGGGTGCCCCCTCTCCCCCCTCCTATTTTCAATTTACCTGAATAACGTCGACATCCTGGCTGAGGGAGAGCAGGGCGCGATCACGGGCATTCACAAATTTACAGTGACCCACTCGATGTTTGCTGGTAATCTTTCCCTCGCATTTACTGATCACAACGAGCTAAAGACCTTACTTAACAAACTGAGAGTTTACGCCCAAAAGAAGTCCCTGACAGAAAACACCCATCTCGTCTGAGGTAATAGGTATTGTACTTGGTCTGAGGTAATGTACTTGAACTCCAGGCCTGGAAGCTGTTTGCCTCCCCTTTTCTTCGATGGCACACAGATCCCCTACCCAGACACCTTCAAACACCTCGGTATGGTGTGACAGACAGATCAATGAGCTTTGCAGCTGCAAAGCTGACTCAGCTTTGCGACCATTCATGGCTGGTACCATCAGAGTCAAGCAACTTGTCAAGAGCCATGACCTTGCCAACATATTACACACTCACATCTGGATTCTCAAAACTTACGCAATTCCCGCTGGCATGTATGCGAGTCAGATATGGGCAACTCCCTTCTTATGACAGGGCAGAGAGATGGATAACCCCAAACAGAAATGGCTCTTGACAGTGCTGAAAAGAAAAAACTACGCGGGCAGTGAAAATCACTTCCCACATTAATTAAGGGAAAAAAGCCACTTTGGTACCAAGTACCGTTAAATTCCTCCAGCAAATGAAAAAAAAATCATCATTGGGGACCAAGAGGGTTGCAGGCTTGACCTGAAACCGTCTCCTGATGACAGTTGATGGTAGTGCTGGAAAGATAGTGCTGAAAAATAATCTTGGAGTCAGAGACACACTCCATCAGGGTGAGTTCTGGGAGAGTGTGTGTGTGGCCTGGAGCCTTTGCAGTTTAACTGGTTTAATTATTTTTTTTTGGGTGGTGTTACAGCTACGGCCCCCAGCAGGGACCTGACAGACAACAAAAAAAAAGAGGAGGGAGGGCTCAAGCAGAGGAGAAAGCAAAAGGAAGCTGCTCAAGGAGACCCAGAACCAGAGAAAGGAAACCAGGAAAAAGAAAAAAACCCAAGAAGAGTACAAAGTTGAGGGAGCACAGGACAGAAGACGCAGAAGAAAACCAGGAGGATGGAAGGAGACGCCAAACACACGAAAACGGGGGGGAGACACACACAGTTGCAGTTGTTGAGACAAGAGCGGCAAGCATAGAAGCATGGCAAAGAGAGGCTAACATGGCCGAAGAACCCTGTTGACGGGCGGCTACTAACGACTAACCTAGGATCACCTCACCACCTAAAACGCCCCACACAAGCCACAAGAGCAACTACCCCCCCCCACCCAAAACCACGGCACCTACCACACACAACAAAACCAAACATGCACC